>ENA-UOWG01000550-UOWG01000550.1-activated-sludge-metagenome-genome-assembly--contig:-NODE-550-length-48356-cov-5.971450_pt1 | contig 48356 bp, 36 predicted proteins | sample MGYA00238147_ERZ761563 | MGnify/ENA primary metagenome ERZ761563 (study PRJEB28884, sample SAMN05720216) | anaerobic digester metagenome | isolation source: active sludge of municipal...
GTGGAGACCCTCCTCATGAACATGCTCCACAAGGGCGAGATCTCCACCATGCCGCCCGTGGTCCGGTACTCCAAGTACCCCCTGTCGGTGATCCGTCCCCTGGCCCTTTGCGAGGAGAGGCAGATCGAGGCCTTCGCCCGGGAGAAGGGCTTCGCGAGCGTGACCTGCACCTGCGGGTTCGACGGGGCCTCCCGTCGCAAGGAGGTGCGGGCCAAGATCGAGGCCCTCACCGGGGGCTCCTCGGAGCTGAAGAGGAACCTCTTCCGGTCGATGTCCAACGTGAACGCCGAGTACCTGGCCTAGGAGTTTGTCGGGCTTGCCCATATAAATAATAGAAAAATCGCATCTGTGCGATTTTTCTACCTTGCAAACTCCAAAGGAGCCGGATAATCGGGATTTTAGCGCTTATCGGCGCTAATAATCCACAAGTCCGCCAGGCTCCTAGCCCGGCCCGGCCGGCGCGAAGTACGTGAAGGTTTTTCCGCCGGGGACTGTATCGGCCCGGGCGGCCCGGGATAGTATCCCTCCATGCTCGACCTAGCCTTCAGCGTCCTGCTGGCCGCCCTGCCCGCCGCGATCCTCCTGGCCTGGTTCCGCCGCCAGGACCGGGCCCGCCCCGAGCCCGTGGGCCTCCTGGGCCGCAGCGTCCTCTACGGCTTCCTGGCCACCGTGCCGGCCGCCGCCCTGGAGCTCCTCCTCCTGCGCTTCGGCCCTTCCGGGCCCCGGCTCCTGGCCGCGGCCTTCGACGCCTTCGTGGTGGCCGGCCTGGTGGAGGAGGGGGTCAAGTACTTTTTCGTGCGGCGCTACCTCCTCGGGCGCCCCGAGTTCGACGAGCGGATGGACGGGATCCTCTACGCGGCCTGCGTGTCCCTGGGCTTCGCCTTCGCGGAAAACATCCTGTACGGCTACGCGGACCGGACGGTCCTGTTCTTCCGGTCCTTCACCGCCGTGCCCATGCACGCCGCCGTCTCCGGGATCCTGGGCTATTGGATCGGCCGGGCCAAGATCGAGGGAGGCCGCGCGGCGGCGGAGAGCGCCTCGTCCGACCGTGCCCCCCGGGCCCTCCGGGGGCTATGGGAGGCGGCCTTCCTGCACGGGGCCTACGACTTTTTCCTGTTCACCCGATCGGCCTGGGCCCTGATGGCGGTTCCCGTCCTGCTGGCGGCGATCCTCCGCCTGCTCTTCCTGGTCGCGGACGCGAAGCGACGGGATCGGAAGGGGCTTGAAGAGGAGCCAAAGTTATATTAAACTAACATTATAGAATCGAACCGGTTATTCCCGGGAGGGAAGCCGGAAAGGATACATCATCATGGAAGGAAATATTGGATTCGCCCTGGGCCTGACGGTGTTCGCGGGGCTTTCGACCGGAGTGGGAAGCCTGATCGGCTTCGTTTCCAAGGAGCTGAAGCCGCGGTTCCTGTCCGCGGCCCTGGGCTTTTCCGCGGGGGTGATGATCTATGTCTCCCTGGTGGAGATCTTCGTGAAGGCCCGGGATTCCCTGGCCATCGGGATGGGAGCCCGGCTGGGATACTTCGTCACCGTCGCGTCGTTCTTCGCGGGAATGCTCCTGATCGCCGTCATCGACAAGCTCCTGCCGTCCTACGAAAACCCCCACGAGATGAACACCGCGGCCAAGCTGGAAGGGAAGAGCGAGCGGGAGAAGGCCAAGCTGATGCGGATGGGGGTCTTTTCCGCCCTGGCCATCGCCATCCACAACTTCCCCGAGGGGCTGGCCACCTTCATGGGGGCCCTCGCGAACCCCACCCTGGGGGTGAGCATCGCGGTGGCCATCGCCATCCACAACATCCCGGAAGGACTGGCCGTGTCGGCACCGATCTACTTCGCGACGAAAAGCAAGCGCAAAGCCTTCCTCCTGTCCTTCCTGTCCGGCTTCGCGGAGCCGATCGGGGCCCTCCTGGGGTACTTCGTTCTCCGGGCGGTCTTCAACGAATCCATGTTCGGGATGGTGTTCGGGGCGGTGGCGGGGATCATGGTCTACATCTCCCTGGACGAACTCCTGCCCACGGCGGAGGAGTACGGGGAGCACCACGTGGCGATCACGGGGGTGATCCTGGGGATGGTCGTGATGGCCGGGAGCCTCCTACTGTTCAGCTGAGAGGCGCAGGGCCACGTCCTCCCATTCCAGGTTTAACCGTTCCGCCTCGGCGTCCAGGGCCGCGGCGGCTTCCTGGAGGCGCTTCATCCGGGCCCCGTCGGAGTAGTTTTCCGGCTTGCCCATCTCCGCCTCCGCGGCCGCCTTCTGGGCCCCCAGGGTCGCGAGCCGGGCCAGGATCTCCTCCTCCCGCTTCTGGAGCCTGCGGAGGGCGGCCTTGCGGGCCTTCTCCTCCTCCCAGGACTGGGCGGTCCCGGAGGGTCGCGGGGAGCCCGTCCCGGCGGGCTGTCCGGCCCCCGGGGCGGCCTTCCCGGGGGAGACGGCCGGGCCGGACCGTACCGGGGCCGCCTTGCCGGCACCGGCCGCGGCTTCCGCGTCCAGGGCGGCGCGCTTTTCCCGGTAGTAGTCGTATCCCCCGGGGTAGAACCGGGGCACGGATCCGCACTCCAGCTCCAGGACCCGGTCGGCCAGCTCCTCCAGGAAGAAGCGGTCGTGGGACACGAAGAGGACCGTGCCCTCGAAGGCCTTCAGGGCCGACAAGAGGACGTCCTTGGAGTCCAGGTCCAGATGGTTCGTGGGCTCGTCCATGACCAGGAGGTTGGCGGGGTGGAGGAGCATCTTGAGCAAGGCCAGACGGGAGCGCTCGCCCCCGGACAGGACACGGACGCTCTTGTAGATGTCGTCCCCCCGGAAGAGGAAGGCCCCCAGGAGGCCCCGGATCGAGGGGATCAGGTCCGTGGGGCAGACCGAGAGAGCCTCCTCCTCCACCGTCCGGGTGCCGTCCAGGGATTCCGCCACGTCCTGGGCGAAGTAGGCCGTGGTCACTCCGCTTCCCAGCCGCAGGGTCCCCCGGAAGTCACGATCGACCCCGGCGACGAGGCGCATCAGGGTGGACTTGCCCGCCCCGTTGCGGCCCACGAAGGCCACCTTCCACCCGGAATCCAGGGTCAGGGAGAGGTCCCGGACCACGGACTTGTCCCCGTAGGCCTTGGACAGGCCCTCGACGGTCAGGGCGATGCGCCCGCACTTGGGCGCCGGCGGGAACCGGAAATGGATGCGCTTCATGCCCTCGGGGATCTCGATAGGCACGATCCGCTCCAGCTGCTTGACCCGGCTCTGCACCAGGGTCGCCTTGGAGGCCTGGTAGCGGAAGCGCCGGATGAAATCCTCCAGTTTGGCGATCTCCTCCTGCTGCTTCTCCCAGTCCTTGAGCAGGGTCTCGAGCTCCTGGGCCCGGGTCCGTTCGTAGGCGGAGTAGGTCCCCTCGTAGCGGGTCAGGCGGCCGTTCCAGAGCTCGTAGACCTGGGTGACCGCGGAGTCCAAGAAGGAGCGGTCGTGGGACACCACCACGAAGCCCCCGGGAAAGCCGCGCAGGAAATCCTCCAGCCAGTCCCGGGCCTCCAGGTCCAGGTAGTTCGTGGGCTCGTCCAGGAGCAGGATATCGGGATTCTCCAGGAGCACCTTGGCCAGGGCCACGCGCATCTGCCAGCCCCCGGAGAACTCCTCCACGGGGCGGTCCGGATCGCCGGCCTTGAAGCCCAGGCCCTGGAGCACCTCCCGGATCCGGTCCTTCCGCCGCCAGTAGCCCGAGCCTTCGACCGCCTCGTGGAGGCGGTGGTGCTCCTCCACCAGGGCCAGGGTCCGCGGGTCGTCGGCCACGGACCCTTCCAGGCGGCGGCCGATCTCCTCCTGCTCCCGGACCAGGGCCTCCACGGACTGGTAGGCCCGCTCGGCCTCCTCGTAGACCGTGCAGCCCCGGTAGACCACCCCGGTCTGGGGCAGGTAGGAGATCCGGGCCCCCTTCTGGATGGCCCGGTCCCCGCCGTCGGGGGCGATGAGCCCCGCGGCGATCTTGAGCAGGGTGGTCTTTCCGGCTCCGTTCGGCCCCGCCAGGGCGGCCTTGGTTCCCGGCGCCAGGAAGAGGCTCGCGTTCTTCAGGATGTCCCGGTGCCCGAAGGCCAGGGAGACGTCGGTGAACTGTACGAACGCCATGTCTAGTTGGCGGACCTCCGGAACCGGATGCTCAGGGGGGGCTCGGACAGGGTGTTCACCACGGACCACTCCTTGTCGATGGGACGCACGAGCTGGAGGTCCAGCCCGCCGGGGGTGGCTCGGTACACGAAATCCGCCCGGGGCCTCGCGCCACCGTCGAAGAAAAGGGACAGGCCTCCGTCCCATTCCCCCGCCAGGAGGGGGCCCGGGAAGAGCCCCAGGACGACCGCGCCGGCCTCGCCGGAATATTCCGGTATGCCCTCGGGGATCAGCTTGTCGTAGGCCGCCCAGGTGAAACGGCCGGATCGGGAGATCGTCAGGGCGCCCCACTCGTCGGAGACGAAGCGCTCCCCCTCGGCGATCATGCGGGCCAGGGCGTTGGCCCTTCGGAGCTCCTCCCGGCGCACGATCTCCCGGATGTCCTGGTCGAAGACCGCGAAGGGGTGGGTTCCCGCCCCGTAGTCGGTCTCGATCGTCACCTCCAGGGATTCCGGGTCCGGGAAGCGGAGGGTCAGGGGGAGTCCCTCGAACCGGAAGGACCCGTCCGCCTGGGGAAGGATGTTCGTGTAGTTGAAGAACCGGGACGCCCCGGGGTACTCGATCCGGATCTGCCGCCGCACAGCGTCCGTGAAGATCCCGAACTGCGGGCCGAGGCGCTCCAGGTCCACCCGGCCCTGTTCGATCATGGTCTTGAAATACGCGGGGCGCCAGGTCCGGGAGAAGAGGAGGTCCAGGTCCGCGGCCGGATCCGGCCCGGATACCGCCGCGCCCGCGGCGGGACCCTCGGATTCGTCGTAGATCCTGAGCTGGTTCGAGAAGACGTAGCCCCGGGTCCCGTCCTCCCCCATGGCCAGGTACCAGTCCCCGGGCAGGGGTTTTCCGCCCGTGGTGACCTCCTCGCCCTCGGTCTTGGCCAGGAGTTTGATGGACTGGTCCCGGCGCATCCGGTACACCTGGTTGGCCAGGTTTCTGGGCTCGTCCCGGAGTACGAGGCCGTCCCGGAGGGCCACGGCGTAGAGGCGGGCGCTGGGTTCGAATTCCCGGGCCCGGGCCTCGGCTTCCCGTTTCCGCCGGAAGAGTTCGATCTTCCAGACGGGCACCTCGGCCTTCTTCCGGGTGGCGGGGTTTTCCACGACGTAGGTATGGTTGATGTTCGACTTGATGAAGACCGGCACCACCGTGCCTGCGGGTACCCGTTCGGGGGAGGGGGCCTCGAGCCCCGTTCCGGTGTCCTGCCCGTCGGGGGTCGCTTCCTCCTCGGGTACGGGCGCCGCCTCCGTCCCCTCGAAGTACCAGAGCACGACCCCCCAGCCCAGCCTGCGGGAACACCCCGTCAGGGAGAGGGCCAGGAGCAAGGCTCCGGCGAGGAGGACTAAGCTGCGGCGGGCGGGACTCATGGGGGCCAGTCTACAACGCGTCCGGGGAATTCATCAATACGAACCGCGAAGGCTTGCGCGGACCTCTCCGGGGCGGACATACTTCAAGGCATGGAGGACGCCATGGCAGCCGAAACCGGTTTCGTCGCGGGCATCGACCTGGGGGCCACCAAGATCCTGGCGGCGGTCTTCGACCGGGGGATGAAGGTCCGGGCCCAGGCCAAGGTCAAGACGCCCGGGAGCGGCTCGGCGGACCAGGTCCTGGCGGCAATCCTGTCCGCCCTGGACATCGCCCTGGCCGAGCTCGACCTGAAACGGAGCGACCTGGAGGGCCTGGGGGTGGCGGTCCCCTCCCCGGTGAACCGCAGGAAGGGCATCGTCCTTTCCACCCCGAACATGGGGATGAAGGACTTTCCCCTCCGGGACCGCCTGGCCGGGCTCTCGGGTCTGCCGGTGGCCCTGGAGAACGACGTCCAGGCCGGGACCCTGGGGGAGCTCCGGGGGGGAGCCCTCCGGGGGAAGAAGTACGCGGCCGCCTTCTTCGTGGGCACCGGGATCGGGGGCGGCCTCGTCCTGGACGGCAGGCTGTACCGGGGCTCCACGGGCTCCGCGGGGGAGCTGGGGCACATGATCCTCCAGGACGGCGGGGCCCTGTGCGGCTGCGGCCGCCGGGGCTGCCTTGAGGCCCTGGCCTCCCGGACGGCCATGGCCCGGGACGCCGTGGCAGCAGCGGCCTCCGGCAAGGCCCCGATCCTGCTGGACCACGCGGGCACGGACTTCCGCAAGTACCGGAGCTCCGCCTTCGCCCGGAGCGTGGAGTCCGGGGAGAAGGCGATCGAGCGAATCGTGGAGAGGTCCGCGTACTGGCTGGGGGTCGGGGCGGCCAACGTCACCGCGGTGCTCAACCCCGAGGCGGTGCTCCTGGGGGGCGGGATGGTGGCCCGCTTCCCGGATCTGTACAAGGATATAGCATTCAGGTCCCTGAAGGACCACCTGATGCCGGCCCTGGGGGGCACGGTGGAGCTCTTGATCACCAAGCTGGGGGACCTCGCGGTGCCTCTGGGCGCGGCCTGGGCCAGCCGCGATCTCGCGGCCGGCCGCGAATCCGCGGCCGCCCGGGAGGTCACGGGCGCCCGGGAGGACATGGACGGACAGGAGGCGGCGGAATGAGCGGGCAGAAGGCCCTGGCGGTGGTGGAGGTGGGGTCCACGGGGATACGGCTGATCGTGGCCGCCGTGGAAGCCTCCGGGGAATACCGGGTCCTGGACCACGCGGGCAAGCCGGTCCAGCTGGGCCGGGACGTATTCGTCTCGGGCTCCGTCAGCCGGGCTTCCATGCTGGAGGTCATCGCCGTGCTCCGGGGCTTCCGGGAGCTCCTGCGGACCTACGGGATCGAGCCCAAGGACGCCCGGGTGATCGCCACCAGCGCCCTGCGGGAGGCGGACAACCGGGACACCTTCACGGACCGGATAGCCCTGCAGACGGGGTTCTCGGTGGACATCGTGGAGGACATCGAGGAGAACCACCTGATGTACCTGGCGGTCCAGAAGGCCCTGGGGGAGGAGTTCCGCTCCCTGGCCCGGGGGAACGCCCTGATCATCGAGGTGGGGGGCGGGTCCACGGAGCTCATGCTCCTGCGCCGGGGGCGAATGACGGCCGCCCACTCCCTGCGGATCGGCACCATCCGGGTGGACGAGCAGGTCCGGGCCGCCATGGGGTCTCCGGCCTACCTGGAGCGCTACCTCACGGACAACGTCCGCACCACCTGCGACAACCTCGACTCGGAGATGCCCCTGGCCACGGTCCGGAATTTCGTGGTTATCGGCAGCGACGCCCGCTTCGCGGCCCGGGCCGCGGGTACCCGGTCCGAAAGCGGGGACTACTACGTCGTGCCCCGGGAATCCTTCGACCGCTTCGTCGGGGAGATCCAGGAGCTCCGGGTCGAGGAGATCGCGGCCAAGTACCGGGTGGCGCACGGCGAGGCGGAGGGCTATTCCGTGGGTCTCCTGATCACCAAGCTCTTCCTGGAGCGGACGGCCGCGGAGGAGCTGATCGTCCCCTTCGTGTCCATCCGGGACGGATACCTGATGCGGATCACCCAGGGCCCCTCGGCCTCCCTGGAGAACGAGCTGCACCGGCAGGTGGTGGCCTCCACCCTGGCCCTGGGCCGCCGCTACCACTTCGACGAGGAGCACGCCCAGCACGTCTCGGAGCTGGCCCTGGAGCTCTTCGACCGCCTGGCGGACGAGCACGGCCTGGGGAAGCGGGAGCGCCTGCTCCTGGAGATCGCGGGCCTCCTGCACGACGTCGGCACCTTCATCCGCACCAGCGGCCACCACAAGCACTCGGAGTACATCATCGCCAACAGCGAGATCTTCGGGCTCCAGCGGGACGACCTGACCATCATCGCCAACTGCGCCCGGTACCACCGGAAGGCCAGCCCCTCCTCGGCCCACCCCAGCTTCATGAGCCTGTCCCGGGAGGACCGGATCCTGGTCCTCAAGCTCTCCGCCCTCCTGCGGGTGGCGGACGCCCTGGACCGGGGACATACCCAGCGGGTCCGGATCGCGGACACGGAGCGCAAGGAGGACCACCTGGTCATCCGGGTCGAGGACGGGGGGGAGCTCACCCTGGAGCGGTTGTCCCTGGAGGAAAAAGGGGATATGTTCGAGGACGTGTTCGGCATCAAGGCGGTTCTGGCATGATTCGTGACCGGTTCTTCAATCGCGAGCTTTCCTGGCTGGAGTTCAACGACCGGGTCCTGGAGGAGGGGCTGGATCCCTCCAATCCCCCCCTGGAGCGGCTCAAGTTCCTTTCCATCGTGTCCTCCAACATGGACGAGTTCTTCATGGTCCGCGTGGCGGGCATCAAGGCCCAGATCCGGGACCGGGACGAGACCCGGGACGCGGCGGGCCTCTCGCCGGAGGAACAGCTGGCTGCGATATCCGCCCGGGTCCGGGAGATCCAGACCCGGCAGTACCGCTGCCTGACCGAGGATATCTTCCCCGCCCTGGCGGCCGAGGGGTTGTGCGTCGTGCGCCCCTCGGACTGGACGGGCTCGGAGCTCCGGTGGCTGGAGGCCTGGTTCGCCCGCAACATCCTGCCGGTCCTGACTCCCCTGCGCATGGACGACGGGGAGGGCGTGCCCTCCACGGGCAACCTCCGCATGCACGCGGCCTTCCTGCTGGAACCCCCGGAGGTTCCCGACGGGGCGGATCCGGCCGGAGGGGCTCCGGAGGGGGCCGGCGGACCGGGCGGTGTCTCCGGCCTCATGGGGGAGGCCCCCGACGGGAGGCCCCGGCTGGTCATGGTCACGGTGCCGCCCAACCTGGACCGTTTCGTCCGCATCCCCTCGGAGTCCGGGCGCACCCACCTTGCCCTCCTGGACGAGGTGATCCTGACCCTGGGGCACGCCCTGTTCCCGGGCTACCGGGTCCTGGAGCGGAACCTCTTCAAGGTGGCCCGGGACGCGGCCATCGGCGTGGACGAGGGCCGGGATGACGACTTCGTGGCGGCCATGGAGGAGGTCCTGGCCAACCGCCAGAATTCCTGGCCCGTGCGGATGACCCTGGGGCTGGAGAGCCCGGCCCTCCGGGAACGGCTCCGGGAGGTCCTCGGGCTCTCGGAAGAGGACGTGTACGAACTGGCCGGACCGATCGACCTCCGGTCCTTCATGGAGCTGGCCACCATGAAGGGCTTCGACCGCCTGCGCTACCCGGCCCGCAAACCCGTGGAGGGCTACGAGTTCTCCGAGGACAACTCCATCTTCGACCAGATCCGCAAGGGGGATCTCCTTCTGCATGTGCCCTACGAGTCCTTCGCCCCGGTGGAGGAGTTCGTGCGCGCCGCCGCGGACGACCCCAACGTCCTGGCGGTCAAGATGACCCTGTACCGGACTTCCGGGGATTCCCCCCTGGTCCGGTCCCTGACCCGGGCCGCCGGCAAGGGGAAGCAGGTCACGGTGATGGTGGAACTCAAGGCGCGCTTCGACGAGGCCAAGAATATCGAGTGGGCCTCCAGCCTGGAGCAGGCCGGGGCGGTGGTGGTCTACGGAGTGGCCCGCCTCAAGGTCCACGCCAAGGCCTGCCTGGTGGTCCGCCGGGAGGAGGACGGCTCCATCCTCCGGTACGTCCACCTGTCCACGGGCAACTACAACGACAAGACCGCCCGGCTCTACTCGGACCTCTCCTTCTTTACCATCAACGAGACCCTCTGCCGGGAGGCGGGGATCTTCTTCAACATGCTCACCGGGCTGTCCGCGGTGGAGGAGCTCCGGACCCTGGCCATGGCCCCCTTCAGCCTCAAGCGGCGGATCATCGCCATGATCGACCGGGAGGCGGACTGGAGTTCCCCGGAGACCCCGGGCCTGATCATGGCCAAGATGAACTCCCTCTGCGATCCCGACGTGGTCGCCGCCCTCTACCGGGCCTCCCGCAAGGGGGTTCGGATCCTGCTCAACGTCCGGGGGATCTGCATCCTGGTCCCCGGGGTCGAGGGGCTCTCGGAGACCGTCACGGTGGTATCCGTGGTGGGCCGGTTCCTGGAGCACTCCCGGATCTTCTACTTCCGGAACGGGGGGGCCGAGGAGCTCTACCTGGCCTCCGCGGACTGGATGCCCCGCAACCTGGAACGCCGGGTGGAGCTCATGTTCCCGGTGCCCGATCCCGCTGCCCGGGACCGGGTGCTTTCCATCCTCCAGGCCTATTTCCGGGATACCGTGAAGGCCCGGATCCTCCTTCCCTCCGGGGCGTGGGAGCGCAGGCTCCCCGAGCCCGGCCGGGAGCCCTTCTCCGCCCAGGACTGGTTCTGGGAGTCCGAGCGGAACCGGTTCCGGGAGGAGTCCGAGGCCGAGGAGAGGGTCTTGACCGTGCGCAGGCGAGCCCCGTGAACGATCCCGGCCGGCCCGCCCGCGGCCCGGGCCGGGGACCGCGGGGAGGATTTCGGAATCGAGGGGCCCGGGACGCGGCGGTGGTCCGTATCGTGGGCTTGCCGAACGCGGGAAAGAGCGCCCTGTACAACGCCCTGACCGGTGCCTACAGCGTCGTGGCCAATTACCCGAACACCACCGTGGATCCCGAGCGGACGATCCGGAGGGAGGGGGGCGTTCCGGTCCGCTACGTGGACGAGCCGGGGGTGGACGGGTTGGCCCCGGAGTCGGAGGACGCGCGCCTGCTCCTGGACCGGCTGCTGTCGGAGAGGACGGACCTCCTGCTCTTCGCGGCCGACGCCCGGCGCCTGGAATCCGGCCTGGCCCTGCTCTGGGAGTTCCTGTTCCTGGGGATCCCGACGGTCCTGGTCCTCACCGGTATCGACGAGGCCCCCGTCTACGGCGTGGAGGTGGAGTATGCGGCCCTCTCCCGCCTGCTGGGCGTCCCGGTCGCGGCGGTCAGCTCGGAGGAGGGCCGCGGGATCCCCGAACTCAGGTCCCGGGTGCGCACGCTCCTCTCCCCGGCCGGCGCGGCGGGAACGCCCCGGACCGGCGGGGAAGCGGCGTCCGTCGCACCCTCCCCGCCTCCCGAGCCCCCCCTGCCTCCGGGGATCCGGGACGCCCGGGAGACGGTGCGTGCGGCCCTGGCTCCCGGGGTCCGGAGCCCCGGCGCCGCGGCCCTCTTCCTTCTCCGGGCAGACCCGGACCTGGCCCGGGCCTACCCCGGGGCCGGCCGGACCGCGGCTGTCCGGACCGCCCTCCTGGGCCTGCCCCTGGAGCGCCTCCTGTCCCGGGGCCGGACGGACTGGGCCCGCCGGATCGTGAGGTCCTGCGCGAGGATCCGGGGGCGCCGGCCCGGGAGCGCCGCGGACCGGCTGGCCGCCCTGGCGCGGCATCCCCTCTGGGGCTTGCCCGTGCTGGGCGCCCTCCTGCTGTCGGCCTATTTCCTGGTGATGTACGCCTCCGTGGACCTGGCCGGGTGGATGGACTCGACCCTGGCCGTCCCGGCCGCGGCCTGGGTGGCGGATCGGATAGCCTCCCCCGGGATCCGGGACTTCCTGGTCGGGGACTTCGGGCTTCTGACCCTGGGGGTGTTCAACGCCCTGTGCACGGTCCTGCCCATCCTGGCGGTGTTCTACCTCTTCTTCGGAATCATCGAGGACTCCGGGTACCTGCCCAACTTGATCGTCCTGTCCCGGACCGCCCTGGGCCGGATCGGCCTTTCCGGACGCTCCGTCCTGCCGGTGATCCTGGGCTTCGGGTGCAAGACCATGGCCACCCTCTCGGCCCGCTCCATCCCGGACCGGAAGGAACGGACCATCGCGGTCTTCCTCATCGCCTTCGGCATCCCCTGCTCCGCCCAGCTGGGCCTGAACATGGCAATCCTGGCCCGGGCGGGGACGGGAGCCTTCCTGATCGCCCTGGGCTTCCTGAGCGCCGCGGAGCTGGGGGCGGGGGCGGTCCTGAACCGCCTGCTTCCCGGCGAGTCCCGGGGGGGCTTCGTCCTGGAACTTCCCCCCTTCCGGGTTCCGGATCCCGGCGCCCTGCTTCGCAAGACCGGGTGGCGGTTGGCCCGCTTCGTCCGGGAGGCCCTTCCCGTGTTCGCCGCCGCCGCCGTCGCCCTGTACCTGGCGGACGGATCGGGGATCCTCGGGGCCTTCCGGGACTTCCTGGCGCCCCTGGTCTCCGGCTGGCTCGGCCTACCGCCTTCCATGGCGGACGCCCTGATCCTGTCCATGGCCCGCCACGAGGCGGCGGCGGGGCTGATCCTGGGCATGGCGGAGCGGGGCCTCCTGGACCGGACGGCCATGGTCGTTTCCGTGACGGTCACGACCCTGTTCGTTCCCTGCGCGGCCAACATCGTGGCCATCGTGAAGGAACTGGGGAAGCGCCGGGGCGCGGCGGTAGTCCTGGCGGCCAACGCCCTGGCCATCACCCTGGGGGGTGCCTTGAACGGCGTCCTTCGCTTTCTGGGCTTCTGAGCCGGAGGGATCATGACGGACACGAGGAACGAGGACGAGCACCTGGAGCGGATCTGGCGCATGGAGGAGGAGGGAGGCGGGAGCCTGACCCTGCTCCGGACCCACATGGGGAAGGACTACGATCCCCTCGATATCGAGTCCCTTTCGCGGCAGGGCTGCCTGGAGGTGCGGGGGGACGAGGTCGCCTTCACGGACCCGGGCCGGGAGCGGGCCCGCCGCCTGATCCGGGCCCACCGCCTGGCGGAGCTCCTGGTGCGGGACATCCTGGGGGTCCCGGATTTCGAGGCCGGGGCCTGTGAGCTGGAGCACCTGGCGGACACCAAGGTGGTGGACGGGATCTGCACCCTCCTGGGCCACCCGGCCTGCTGTCCCCACGGCCTGCCCATCCCCCGGGGCGACTGTTGCCGCGCCGGGGCCCGGGAGGTGACCTCGGTGGTGGTGCCCCTGACGGAGCTGGAGCCGGGCAAGGTCGGGCGGGTGGTCTTCCTGGAAGCCTCGGACGAACGGGAGATCCGCCTCCTGGGTACCTCCCAGATCCGGCCGGGGACGGAGCTACGGGTGCGCCAGCGCAGGCCCTGCTACGTGGTGGACACGGGCACCGCCGCGGTGGCCCTGGACGAAGCGGTGGCCGCCACCGTGAAGGTCCTCCCCCTGGGCTGATTCCCGAGCCCGGGAGACCCGGGTCCGGAGCGCCGGCGGCGCCTCTTCCCCATCCGGGATTCGTCCGATACTATACGTAACGCGGCGGCCGTGCGCCTTCGCCGGTCCGGACCCGGGCTCGCCCGCCGCGCCGGATCTCAACCTCAATTCCATCGGGAGCACCTACCGCATGCGCCTGTCCGCCCCCCGTCCCGCCCTCGTCCTCGCCCTCTCCCTCCTCCTTGCCGCTGTCCTGCCCGCCCAGACCCTGGCGGGCTTCGACACGGGGCTCTATCGGATCGAGCGGGACGGGTCCTCCCGACCCCTCTGGCTGGGCGGGGAGGTCAAGAAGATCCTGGCCACCGAGGCCGGCTGGTATTTCCTGAGCTCCCGGGGGGTGGTCCACAGCCGCGACCTTTCGGCCTTCGAGGAGCGGAACAAGGGCCTGCCGGTCAAGACGATCAAGCGCTACGACCAGGGGGTCAAGAGCTTCCAGTACGAGATCCAGGATTTGAAGGACCTGGAGGCCGACCCCTACGACCCCCGGACCCTGGTGACCTGCACCAAGGACGCCGTGTTCCTGACCCGGGACGGGGGTCTTACATGGACCGCCCTGCCCGCGGCTCCCTCGTGGTCCACGGGCCTCAAGGCCGCGGCGGTCGTTTCCGGGACGGAGAACCTGATTTTCGCCTCCCACCCCATCCGGGGCGTCTTCGTCCGTCCCCTGGGAAATCCCGGGGCGGCCTGGACGGAGGCGGGGGGCCTGGACAGGGCCGCCGGCTCCACCAGCCCGGACGAGGTTTCCGACATCGTCGCGGCCAAGGGGCCCGAGGGGGCCCGGATCTGGGCGGCCAACTCCTTCCTTCCCCGCCTGTACCGCTGGGATTCCGCGCGGCGCTCCTTCGCGGTGGTCCACGCGGACGACCGGGACTTCGCCGCCTTCGAGAGCCTCCAGGTCCGGGAGGACGGGGTCCTCTACGTGACGGACGGGGAGATCTACCGCTACGATCCCCGCTCGGGCCGGCACGAGGCCGAGCCCGGAGCCCTCCGCGCGGTCCTGGCGGCCTCCCGGGCCCAGCCGGGCCAGCTGGAATCCTTCCACGGCGTCGACTCCACGGGCAAGCCCCTCCAGCTTTCCGAGCTCTGGCTGGCCGCCTTCAAGGACCGCAAGCCCCACCGGCCGGCCGCGGAGGGCCGCCACGGCCTGTACCTCCAGACGGGATTCATGGTGAACCCGGAAACCCGGGCCAAGTACCTCGGGGTCCTGGGCCGGCACAACCTGGACTCCGTGGTCGTGGACCTCAAGGACGACCTGGGCCGCCTGCGCTTCGAGCCCCGCACCGAACTGGTCCGGCGCCTGGGACGCTCCGTGAACCCCCTGGACGTGGAGGCCTTCACGGCGGAGATGAAGGCCCGGGGGGTGTACCTGATCGCCCGGATCGTGGTCTTCAAGGACAACCACATGTACAAGGCCGCGGGGGGAAAGTACGCGGTCTGGGACTCCGCGGAGAAGGCCCCTTGGCGCGGCTACTTCACGGAAAAGGTCGAGGCTCCCGCACCCGCCGCTCCGGTACCCTCAACGCCCCCGGCCCTCCTGGCCCCTTCCCGGCCCGCGCCGGGGGCCTCCGTCGCGCCCGCCGCCCCCCCGGCTCCCGCTCCGACCTACCAGCGGAAGTACATGGAAGAGTATTGGGTGGACCCCTATAGCGAGGAGATCTGGGAGTACAACGTGGCCATCGCCCGGGAGATCATCGCCCGGGGCTTCGACGAGGTGCAGTTCGACTACATCCGCTTCCCCACGGACGGGGAGAACCTCGGGAACGCCTCGTACCGCTGGAGGGACCCCGGCATGGACATGGAGAGCGCCCTGATGTCCTTCCTGGGCTACGCCCGGCGGAACATCGAGGCGCCCATCAGCATCGACATCTACGGGGCCAACGGCTGGTTCCGGTCCGGGGTGCGGACCGGCCAGGACGTGGAGCTCCTGGCCCGGTACGTGGACGTGATCTGCCCCATGTTCTATCCCTCCCATTTCGAGCAGGACTTCCTGGCCCAGCCCCCGGAGGAGCTCCGTCCCTACCGGATCTACTACCTGGGGACCCTCCGCAACACCTTCATCGCCCGAAAGCGGGTGGTCGTGCGCCCCTACGTCCAGGCCTTCTTCCTGAACGTCCGCTATGACCGGAAGTGGTACAACCCCGACTACGTCCGCCGGCAGGTGGAGGGGGTGCGGGACTCGGCGAACCTGGGGCTCACCTTCTGGAACAATATCGGCCGCTACGACGACATCCCCGTCCTGGATGTCCGGGGGAACCGGAGGCTGGCGGCGGGACCGGAGGCCCTCCGGCCCAAGGGCGTCCAGCTGGACTAGTGGGGAGGGGGCGGCCTGCCGCATGCGTCGGCCGTCGAGCTTGACGGGCGCGGCGGCTGGAAGTAGCTTGTAGGTACCGTGAAACCCTCCCAGCCCTTCCGAGTCCGATTCCTGGCCTTCGCGGCCGCGGCCCTCGCCGCCTTGCTCCTCTTCCGCCTGATGCACGCCCCGGGGACCCTGGGGCTCCTGGTCTGGAATCCGAGCTACCGCTCCTTCGCCTACGGGATCCTGGCCCTGGGGGCGGTGCCCTTCCTCCTGGCGATCGTGTACGAGGTCCTCCGGGGGATCCCCTCCTTCCGCCGGCGCCGGGCCGCGGGCCTGGTCTCCATGGGGGTTTCCGCGGTCTCCGGGGCGGCCGCCCTGGCGGCGATCCTGTTTCTCGCGATCGCCCCGAACCGGGTCCCGGATCCCCTCCCGACGCCGAGGATCCTGGATCCCTCCCGGGGCATCGTCGTCCGGCCCTCCGGGGACGGGGGGCCCTACCTCCGCCTGGCCTTCTCCTCGGATCCCCACTGGGGCCGGGAACAGAGCGACGAGGCCGCCCGAACGCGGATCCTGACAAGCGTGGACGCCGGGGACTACGACGCCTTCTTCCTCCTCGGGGACATCTCCGAGCAGGGCTTTCCGGAGTCGGGCTTCCGGGAGGCGGCCCTGGACCTGGAAACGTACCTGACCCGGGTCCCGGTCCGTCCGATGATGGGCAACCACGACGCCCTGGTCAACGCCGCGGGCCGGTGGGCCCGGTATTTCTTCCCCTCGGGCCATTCCTCGGATTCGGGTTCCCCCCTTTACTACCGGATCGACGCGGGCCGGGCCCATATCCTGGTCCTCAACCTCCTCTGGGGGGAGGAGGACTTCGACCACGCCCAGCGTGCCTGGCTGACGGAACAGCTGGAGTCCATCCCCCGGCAGGACGCGGTGGTCGTCCTGTCCCACTGCTATTTCTACGCCTCCGGGTACGACGACCCCGAGTCCGGAAGCCCCTGGTACGACCATCCCGGGACCATCCGGGAGGTCGTACCCCTGCTGGAGACGTACGGGGTGGACCTGGCGGTCTCCGGGCACAACCATTACCAGGAGCTCCTGGAGCACAACGGCGTTACCTACGCCGTGATCGGGGCCATGGGCGGGGTGCCGGATCCGGCCCCGACCTACCGGTCCCCCGCCTCGAGATGGATCCGGGTCTCCACCTTCGGATTCCTGGAGGCCCGGTTCTATCCGGACCGCATCGAGCTGGCCTTCCGGGACGCGGCCGGGGGCGAGCTGCACCGCGCGGTGGTTTCCGCGGAGTAGGGGCGATGGGATGGAAAGCGTCGCGGACCCGGCCGGCTCCGGCAGCGCCCGGTTCCAGGAAGCCTCCTTCACGGCCCTGGACCGCTACCGGGGCAACCCGGCCGCCCCCCTGCGGTTCCTCCTCTTCCGGGGGGGACTTCCGGACCTGGCCCGCCGCGGCCAGGAGCTGGCCTTTCCCGGGCTTCCCTACGCGGACGCGGTCTCCGCGAACGCGGTCTCCGGGATACCGCGGCCCGGGGAATCCGGTCCCGTTGACGGCGCCTTGCCGGATCCCGTCTCCGTGCCCTGCCGCTACGTCTGCGCGGAGGCGGACGAGGACCCCGAGCCCCACGCCTACGGCCTTTTGGACCTGAGCTACGACCCGGAGACCCGGCGGTACCGGCATCCGCGACAGCGTTTCCCGGACCCCCGGGAGCCCGTGATCTACCCCTGCGACGCCCCCGACGACCTCACCCTCTTCGAGACTGCCGTCCTCCTGGCCCGGTATCCCTACCGCCTGCCGGAGGGGGGCTTTGTCGTGGATGTCCCGAGGAACCTCTCCCCGATGTTCCAGCGGGACCTCCTGACCCTGATCCTCACCGGCCGGGATCCCGGGTCCGCCCTGGAATGGCTGGGCCGGACCGGGTTCCTGGATGCCTACTGGCCCGAGCTTGCGGCCCTGCGGGGGGTGAGCCATTCCAAGGAGTACCATCCCGAAGGGGACGTCTGGGCCCACACCCTGGAGACCTTCCGGTATCGCAAGCTCTCGGAGTTCCGGCTTTCCCTGGGCCTGCTCCTGCACGACACGGGCAAGCCCGAATCCCGGTCCGCGGAGGGCCGCCGCTTCGACCAGCACAGCGAGATCGGGGCCCGCCTGGCCCGCCGCTTCCTGGAGCGCCTGGGATTCGCCCGGGACCTCTCGGAGGATGTGGAGTTCCTGGTCCGCAGGCACATGATGCCCGCGGCCCTCCCGCGCCTGCCCCTGAACCGGGTGCAGGAAGACCTGGAGCACCCCCTCTTCCCCATCCTCCTGGAGCTGTACCGCTGCGACGAGCTGTCCACCTTCCGGGGACCCGACGGGTACTACCAGGCCTGCGCGGCCTATCGCCAATACCTGCGGAACGTGCGCAACCCGTACCGGAACCCGGACGGCCGGAAGGTCCAGAGGATGTTCCTTGAATAGGAGGTCCCGTGAAGGAAGCCTATCGCTGCGTGTACATGGAGGACGCCCTGGTCGTGAAGAGCCTCCTGGACTCCGCGGGCATCCCCTCTCGCATCCTGAGCGGGGACATGCTGGACGTGAATCCCTTCTTTTCCGCCACCGTCCAGGGTGTCCGGATCCTGGTCTCCGACGAGGACTGGGAGGACGCCCGGGCGGTGGCCGCGGACTTCAAGTCCCGTCGGGAGGACTGAGCTTGTCCGGACTCACCGCGGAGTTCACGGAGGGAAGAATCGAACCGGAGCGCCAGATATCCTTTTCTAGAAATTGAGCCGATTTCAAAAGTCGGTCACTTTTGAAATCGGCTTTGCGATTGCTCGCGGTTGCGTTGCAACCGCTGCGCAAATCGCGATTTTCAAGGTAGCTTTTTCAAAACTCTCTGAGTTTTGAAAAAGCCTCTAGAAATTGAATATAGCCCGACGATTCTCCGCGCCGATCCTTCGTAGTTCCTCCATCAAGGGCCTTCCGGGATCCCTCTTCCGGGACAGCTCTAGGGAGAACTGGTTCATGGAAAAGTGACTGAACACCAGGACCTCCTCCCGGACGGCCGCCGGGGCTTCCCGGTAGAGTCGGGAGTACTCCCGGAACCAGGACCCGAAGATCCCCTTGGGCTTGAGCTCGGAACGGCCGGAGATCCAGACCGGGACGCCCAGGGCCTCGTGAAGGGCCCGGGCGAAGAGGGCCATCCACGCCTGGCTCTCCGCCAGCAGGGCCTCCACGGCCCCGCTTGCGTCCAGATTCCTGAGAAGGGCCAGCTCCGCGGTCTTGGGGGTGTGGACGGGGGTCTTGTTGACGATGAGGACATCCCGCCGGAAATCCGTATCCAGCTCCCTGCGGAAGAAGCCCTCCGCCAGCTTTCCGGACTGGCCTACCAGGTATCGGAGATTCGCGGATTTTTGCTCCTGCTTGCCCGGGTTGTCCGCGATCAGGATCCACCGGGGACGGGACTCCGGGCCGATGTCGTCGAGGGCCCGGTTGTACACGACGGGGGTTTCCACGACGTAGTCGTCGTAGCCCCGGGCGATGCGGAGCCTCTCCTGGATATCCCGGAGCTCCGGCACGGCGGCGGTCCACAGCCGGACCTTTTCCCGGAAGGCGTCCCTCAGGGCTGTGAATTTCTCGTACCGGCGTCGATCCATGCCGGGCATTGTGACGGACCCGGCCCGAAGCCGCAAGGGCGGCCGGCAATCCGAGCTCATGTGGATATTGCGGCCCGCCGAGCATATACTGAAGCCATGAAATCCACACGCCGCCTTATGATCGCCCTGGTCCTGCTCCTGGGCGCGCACGCCGCCTTCGGGCAGGGACGGTTCCGCAACATCCTCTCGCTCAAATTCGAGTACTTCACCGACCAGCGCTTCGGATTGGAGTGGGAGGAAGTCTTCCTGGCCCCCCTGCCCAAGGGGTTCTACCTGGTGTCCGCGGTCTCCGGCACGAACACGAGCTTTTCCGACCTCACCGGGGGACGCCTGGGGCTGGCCTTCGATCTGCCCGGTTCCTTCTACGGAGAGTTCTCCTACGAGTTCGAATACGACTGGCGGGTGGCCCAGCCGAAACACACCCCCCTGGTCTCCTGCACCTACGAGTCGGGACCCGCGATGGCGAGCCTTTCGTTGTCCGGTGAGTTCACCCCGGACAGCGCAGGCGGGGTCCTCTCGCCCTCCCTGAAGTATACCCTGAATCCCCGGTTTTTCCTGTCCTCCTCCCTGTTCCTCGCCTTCCATCACTACTCCACCTCGGAAAGCTTCTTCAACTTCGCGGCCCTGGCCACGGGGGAGTACGGGCTGGGACCGGAGATATTCCTGTCCCTCGGCGGTACCTTCGGTACGGTGTACGAGCCCGACGCGCGCTACGAGAAATGGTCCGTCCTCGGGGGAGTCAAGGTCGTGCCCTCGAATTCGGTCGCGGTGAAGTGTCTCGTCGAGTTCGAGAACGCCGACGCCGCGCCGGTGAACCCCCACAACATCATCTCCGCCCAGATCGTGGTGGACGTCAAGTTCCGCGCAAAAGAGTGAGGAAGGCCCGCCCGGGCCGGAGATGTCCGCGAAGCCCCGGGGGATTCGTTCGGGAGGCAGCATGGGGATCGAGACGATCGGCGCGGCGCTCGTATTGACGCCCGAGATCAAGCACCTGGATATCCTGAGCTCCAAGGAGTTCGCGGAACGCTTCGCTCCGGCGGCGAAGGACGCGCGGACGGTCATCCTGGACCTGTCGCAGGTCGAGTTCGTGGACAGTTCGGGGCTCGGCGCCCTGCTCAACCTCGTCCGGGACACCCTCGGAAGGGGCGGACGGATCTCGATCTGCCGTCCCCAGCCTTCCGTCAAGGTCCTGTTCCGCATGGTCCAGTTATCGAAGCTCGTCTCCATCTTCGACGGGAAGGACGCGGCCCTCGCCTGGGCGGAGACATGAGCGGAGTCCCTCCCGACCTGATACCCTGGGTTCCGGCCGCCGCGGTATCCGTGTCGCTCTGCGCACTTGCCGCGGCCGCGGTACTTGCGGCCCGGCGAGGTCCCCTCCTGCCCCTCGATCGGCCGGAGTACCGCGAGTTCGCCGCCTCCCTGGACGGAGCCGTCGCCCTGATCTCCGGGGACCTGGAGAAGGTCCTGTACGCGAGCCCCGGTTTCGAGCCCCTCTTCGGGTCGACTCCGGATCGCGTCTCCTTCCGGCGGCTGGAGGGCGTCGTGCACGCCGAGGATCTGGAGGCCCTGGAGTCGGCCCTCTCCGCAGGCCGCATGCGGCCCTTCGAGGTGGAATTCCGGATCCGGTCGGAGGGAGAGCCGCGCTGGCTGCGGATGCGGGGCTTCCCGGTGGCGGGAACGGGGAGGAAGGCCGCCCGCAGGATCGCCGTGTGGGTGGAGGACCGGTCCCTGCGCAAGACCGACGAGCTCAGGCTGGTGGAGGCCCTCGACTACGAGGTGGCCGTGGGGGCCCGCATCCAGCAGGCCCTGCTCCTGGGGAGTCCGGAGCGGGCGTACCCGGGCTTCGATCTGGCCTCCATGACCCTGCCTTCCCAGAAGATCGACGGGGATTTCATGGATTTCTTCGACGGCGGACCCGAGGTGCTGGATCTCATGCTCGGGGACGTGATGGGAAAGGGCGTCCCCGCGGCCCTGACGGGCGCCGCGGCTTGCAACGCCTTCTTCCGTGCCCGGCTTTCCCTGGCGGAACAGGCGGGGGAATCCCTTCCCCCCGTGAAGGACATCGTCCGCGGCGCGGAGGAACGTATCGCCGGGAAGCTCATGGACCTGCGCACCTTCTTCACCCTGGTGTACGGCCGCCTGGACGGGAAGCGGGGACTGTACCGCTACGTGGACTGCGGGCATACGAGCGTCCTCCATTTCGAGCGGAAGACCGGGCGCTGCTGGAGGCTCAAAGGCGCGAACGCCCCGGTGGGGTTCCTGCCCGAGCAGGACTACGTCGAGTACGCGGTGCCGCTCTCTCCCGGGGACCTTCTGTTCCTGTACTCCGACGGGATCACGGAAGCCGAGAATTCCGAAGGGGAGCGGTTCGGGGAGGAGCGCCTCATGAAGCTCGTGGGATCCCACTCCGCTCTGGACGCCGCGGCGCTCCTGGACAAGGTCAAGCACATCGCCTTCGCCTACGCCGGGGGGGATTTCAAGGACGACGTCACGGCCCTGGCGGTGCGCGTCGCCTCCGGCCCCTCCGTCCGGACCGCGCGCCGCTCATTCCCCCAGTCGATGGACTCCCTGCGGGCGGTACGGGAGTTCTACCGCGCCTGCGCGGACCGTGCCCTGTCGGCCTCCCTTCCCTCCGAGGACCTGGACGCCCTGCTCATCGCGACCGGCGAGGCCGCCGCGAACATCTTCCGGCACAGCGTACCGGACCGGCCGGCCGACTGCACGGCGGCCTTCCGGGTGTCCGATTCCTGGGCCGCCTTCTATCTCTACTATCGGGGGGCGGATTACGAATGGCAGGAGCCGACCGCCCCGCCCATCGAGAGCTACCCCGCGGGGGGCTACGGCCTGTACCTCATCAACGAGGCCATGGATTCCGTGACCGTCTCGCCGGGGGAGGACGGGGAGGTTCGTCTCTGCATGCTGGTCGACCTGGCGTCGAGGGCGCGCCCTTGAGGGGCATCCGGGAGTTCGGGGACGGGATCTACCGCATAGCCGCGGCGGGGGAGCCGAGGTTGTTCCCCGGGTACTCGTACCTGGTCACGGACGCGGGCAGGGGCGTCCTTTTGGACCCCGGCCCCGCGTCGGACTTCGCCGCGACCCTGGCCCTCTGCCGGTCGGTGATCTCCCCGGAACGCATTTCCTTCCTGATCCTGACCTCCGAGACCCCGGACGCCGCCTCCAGCCTTCCCCTGTGGCCCGCTTCCGGCTTCTCGGGTAGGGTCCTGGCCCACTGGAAGGCGGGACTCCAGGCCCGATGCTATGGGGGTCCGGAAATCCGGGACCTGGGGAACCATGAGGAACGGATCTCCTTCGGCGGCGGCAGGACCTTCCGCTTCGTCAACGTGCCCGGCCTGCCGTCCGCGGGCTCGATCTTCTGCCTGGACGAGGCCTCCGGGAGCCTGTTCACCGGCATGGCCCTGGGCTCGGTGGGAGGGGGCGAGACGGAGGGGGACGAGGAGTCTCCCGGAAGGATTGAGTCCTTCCACGACCTCGTGTTCCCCGCCCTGGGCGCCCGGCCGGACGTCCTCGCGGCCCTGGCTTCCCTGTCCCCCCGCAGGATCCTTCCCCGGAACGGCCCCCCCGTCGAGCGGCATCTGTCCGTCGCCTCCGTCCTGTTCGGGTGCGGGGACGGGGCGGCCTGCGGACCCGGGGACCTCCCGGAAGCCTGCGCCCGCCTGATCGGGGAGGTGAACCAGCGCCTTGCCGACGTGTTCTCCCCTGCGGAGCTCCGGGACGTCCTGGCCGAGACCGGGCTGGGCTTCGGCGCGGACGGCCGCCCGGAGCCCGCGGACCTCGCGCCCTCGGACCTGCTGGAGCGGTACTTCGACACCCTGGCCCGGGTGAAGGGTCCGGTGTGGATCTCCCTCGTGCGGGCCCACGTCGCCCGGGGGACGGAGGCCCTGGGGATCCCCCTGCCCGCCGCCTTCGATCGGTTCGGCCGGGAGATCGACCGGGGCATCGGCGGCCTGATCCGGGACATCGAGAGGATCCGGACGGAGAACATCGAGCTCCAGAAATCCATCATCCAGGCCAGCGACGACCACCTCAAGGATCCCGTCACGGGGTACTACAACGAGATCTTCTTCAAGGAATACCTGGACGACCTTCTCCTGGCGGAAGCCGGCGCCGGGACACCGCCGGGATCGGTGGCCTTCATCCGTCTGGACGGTATCCGGAAGCTCAACGAGCGGTTCGGGACGGAGGCGGGCGACACCGCCTTGAAGGCCCTGGGCCTGCACCTGCTCGACACCAAGAGGCCGAACTCGATCTTCTTCCGGATGAACGGCCCGCTGTTCGCCTGCTATCTCCAGGGGGACGGAAAGACGCAGGCCGTGGACTACGTGCGGGAGCTGCAGGCGGAGGTGGAGGGCTCGGGACGCTTCGTGGAGAAGGTGACCGTGTCGGCGGCGATCGTGGAGCTTTCCGAGATCTCCACCGTGGCCGCGGAGACGGGAAAGCCCTACGCATGCCTGATGAAGGTCTGCAAGGAGCGCATCCACCTTCTGGACAAGCTCGGCCCGGCCTCCATCTGCCACGAGTCCTCGGTGACCCTCCGGAGGAACCGGGGGAACGTCCTGGTGATCGAAGCCAGCCCCTTCGAGGCCGACCTCCTGCGGAAGGTCCTGGAACGGGAAGGGTTCGAGGTGCACTCGGTGACGAGGGGGGGCGAGGCCCTGGCCCACGCGGACCTCTACAGGCCCGACGTGATCGTTTCGGAGATCTTCGTCTCCCAGATGGACGGCTTCCAGATACGCCAACGCCTGCTCGCGTCTCCGGACCTGAAGAACATCCCCTTCATCCTGGTCTCCTGGGACAAGGGGGCCTCCGCCCTGCGCCAGGCCTTCGACCTGGGCATCCTCCATTTCTACAAGAAACCCGTCCAGCCGGAGGAGCTCATCGGGATCATCAAGCTGCTCGCCGGGGAGGCGTCCGAGGAGCGCCGGCCTTGATTCTTCCGATATCCCTCCTGCTATTTTTCCTGGCGGCGAACGGCGTCACGGTCCTGGCGCTTCTGGTCGTCAAGCGGCGAGGGCGCGTGATCTACCGCCGGGCCCAGACCGTGCGGGGCGCGCTCATCTCGGCGGTGATCGACCGGGACCGGTCCGGGCTCGGGAAGCTGGCACGGAGGAATTCCGGCCTTTCGATCCGGCTCTGGGCCGACCTGAGGGCGACCTTCTACTTCACGGACCGGGAGGCGGAGCCCGTGCTGGAGGTGTTCCGATCGTCCGGGATCGAGGCGCGGCTCCTGCGGCGGCTCCGCTCCCGCGAGCCCCTGGAACGCTTCCGCGCCTCCCGCATGCTCCTGCCCCTGGTGTCTCCGGGGATCGTGCCCGCTCTCGTCCGGGCCCTCCACCGGGAGACCCGGGATTTCGTCCGGATCGCCCTGGTCAAGGATCTGCTGTCCTCGGACCTGAGCCCGGCCTACGACGCGATAGCCGAGAGCCTGCGGGACTGCGGGATGGGGTATTTCCGTTCCGTCCGCGCGATGCTGGCGGCGGTCGGGAACGGCTTCGTCGACTGGGCACGGGATCGCCTCGTGCCCTCGGACCCGGGATTCGCCGTCGCGGTGCTGGCGGGGGCCCGGACCCACCCCGCCCCGTGGCTCCGGGATTTCGTCCTCATCTGCCTGGACCATGACGATCCCCGGATCCGGAGCTCCGCCATCGAGGCCGCGGAATCCCTCTACCCCGAGATGCTGGCCGGCCGCGCGGAGGACAGGGGCGCGGACATCGTGACCCGCCGGGCCTCCCTTCGCGCCCAGGCGGAGGTATCTTATCCCCTGGACCTGGAAGCCTTCGCCGAATACCTGACGGACCCGACCCTCCGGGACGTGGCGGCCTCCTGCCTGTCCGAATACCTCGGGCGCTACCCGGAGGAGGCGGGCCGGATCCTGGAACTCCTGTCCCGTCTGCCGGATTCCGAGGCCGCCCGCGCCCTGGCAGGGGTCCTGGGCGTCCGGCTGCCCTTCCTGTTCGTCTCGGGAGAGGATCCCGGGCGCTGTCGGCGCGTCGTGGAAGGCCTGGCCGCCTCGGGCCGCAGTTCGGAGATCATCGCCCTGCTCAACTCCAACCGGGACTCCGAGCTGGAGGGGCTCCTGCTGGAGTGGATACGGCCGTATCTCGGGACGGTTCCGGAGTTCCGCAGGGACTGCGCGGGATACCTGGAGCCCCGCCTGCGGGAGGCCCTGGGCATCGCCCCCGAGGAGGTCCCGAAGAGCTCCCGGAAGATTCCCCTGACCCGCCGGGACCGGCTTAGGCTGGTGGTCGTGCTGGCGGCCGTGGTCGCCGTGCCTTCGGCGGCCATCGCCTACGGCCTTTCCGGGGCCACCATCGGCAGGACCTGGATCCTGGCCCGGGAGATCTTCCGCCTGTTCACCTGGGGCTTCGCCTTCTACGCGGTCTTCCTGAACCTGGTGTACATCGTCCTCCTGCTGCTGGCCGCGCGGAACCTGGGCATCCAGGCGAAGTACTGGGCCGTCCTGGACAAGGACTTCCTGTTCACCCCGGGAATCATGCCCTCCATCTCGATCCTGGCGCCGGCGTACAACGAGGAGAAGACCGTGCTGGAGAGCGTGCACTCCCTGCTGTCCCTCCAGCATCCCGACTACCAGGTCATCGTCATCAACGATGGGTCCTCGGACGACACGATGGGCGTCCTTGCGAGGGCCTTCGACCTGGAGCGGATGGATCCGAGCAGGACCGGATCCCTGCCGACGGCCCCCGTGCGGGGGGTGTACCGGTCGCCGGGCAACCCGAAGCTCCTGGTCGTGGACAAGGAGAACGGGGGCAAGGCGGACGCCCTGAACGCGGGCATCAACCTGGCCCGCTGCGAGTACATCTGCAGTATCGATTCCGACTCCCTCCTCGAGCCCGACGCCCTGCTCCGGATGACCGCGGAGGTGCTCACCTCGGACGTCGAGACCGTGGCCGTGGGCGGCAACATACTTCCCGTGAACGGATGCACCGTGGAACGGGGCATGCTGCAGAAGATAGGCCTGCCATCGAATCGGATCGCCCGGTTCCAGACCATCGAATACCTCCGGTCCTTCATAGCCGGCCGCCTGGGCTGGGCCCAGATCAACGCCCTCCTGATAATCTCCGGGGCCTTCGGACTCTTCCGGCGGGACCGGGTGCTGGAGATCGGGGGCTACCTCACGGGGCGGGGGGAGTTCAAGCGGGACACGGTGGGGGAGGACATGGAGCTGGTCGTCCGCCTGGTCCGGAGGATGCGGGAGTCCCGGCGGAAGTACCGGATACGGTACGCCGCCACGGCGAACTGCTGGACCGAGGTCCCCGAAAGCCTGGGGGGGCTGTACAAGCAGAGGGACCGCTGGCATCGGGGCCTGGTGGAGATCATGACCTGGCACCGGAAGATGTTGTTCAATCCGAAGTACGGATCGGCGGGGCTGCTGGCCTTTCCCTATTTCCTCGCGTTCGAGGTGATCGGCCCCTTCTACGAGTTCGCCGGGTATCCCCTCATGATCCTCGGCTTCGCGGTCGGGGCCCTGAGCCTTCCCGTCTTCCTGGTCATGTTCAGCGCGGTCCTCCTGTTCGGACTGCTCATCTCCCTGGTCTCCCTGGCCCTGTCCGAACGGGATATCGTGTACTTCCGACCCGTGGAGCTGGCCCGGCTCCTGGGGTACTCCATCCTGGAGAACTTCGGGTTCCGCCAGCTCATGGGCTGGGTCCGGGTGTTTTCCGTCCTCCAGCTCCTGACCCGGAACAAGGGTTGGCAGAAGCTGGAGCGGAAGGGATTCCTGCCGTCTAGGGTTCCAGGACCAGCTCCGTAGTCCCCGCGGGCAGGTCGAGTACGAAGGTGCCGTTCGCCCCGCGGGGCGCGGCGATGCGGAAACCTTCGGGAAGCCGTATGCCGAGTCCCCGGACGGGAAGGGGCGAGGAGAGCCGGAGTACCCGGCGGTCTCCGGAAGGGACCACGTCGGACTCGACCCCGTCCCGGGCCGTCCACCAGTCCCCGAACTCGCGCAGGGTTCCCCACCAGGCCTTTTCGCGCATCCTCTCCGAGAAGGCCCGGAGGAACCGGAGCTTCTCCGCGGTTACGTTGGGGTGGATGAGGATGACGAAGAGCCCCCCGTAGCGGGAGATCTTTCCCGCCAGCTCCACCGCGTCCTCGACCCGGCCGTCCATGGGCGGATCCTTCTCGTCCTCCACGGTGATGGGAAACTCGTAGACCGCGGTCTCCGACCGGTACAGGCGGTCGTGGTTCAGGCGGAAGGGCAGGTGGGTCATCACGTCGTTGGCCGCCACCGCGGAGGAATACCGGTACCCCGCGGATTCCAGGGACTGGGGCAGGGAAAAGGGGTTGGCCAGGAACCCGGGCCGGAACGAATCGACCCGGGACCGGGACAGGCGCTCGATCAGGAATTTGCTGACCCGCAGCTCCCCCATGATCGTCGCGTTCCTCGTGTAGTAGAACTCGATGATCCGGGGCTGGTAGTCGGGGTAGGACTCCCGGAAGGTTCCCTGCGGCACCCGGGCGAACATGTCCGAATGGCAGACCGAGTGGCTGGCCAGCTCCATCCCCAGCTCCTCCAGCCGTGCCAGGAGCTCCGGGGTCCGCTCGTCGAAGAAGACCTCGTCGAAGAAATCCCGGAAGTACTTGGTCTGCAGAAAATAGGTCGCGCCGTATCCCATGCTCCGCTCGTACTCCGCGTACTCCACGCTGTTGGCCAGGGACCCCGCGTAGTCCACGTCGTGGGAGACGACGACCGAGAGGGGCATGCCGTCCGGGGCGGGGTGGAGGAAGACCGCGTCCGGCTCCCGGGCGCGGTACACCTCCCCGAGAAACCGGAGCAGGGAGTCCACGGAGGGCTCGAAGGAGTTCACGTAGGTGCGGTTGGCCTCGTCGTCCCGGTTCCCCTGGGCGCCCTGGATGTACCGGCCGAGGTCGAAGCCGAAGGCCATCGCGGTCCCGGCTCCGTCACGGCGCCGGATGACCGCCGCCCCCCCGTCCTCGTACCGGGCGAGCACTTCCTCCGGGTCCGAGAAGGCCGCCGTACGGAGCCTGTACCGGGCGCGGTCGGGATTGCCAAGACGCGTGGTCCGCTCCTCGGGATACTCGAGGCCGGCGGCGAAGGGGCTGTCCTCGTAGCGGAGTTCGGACCTCCGCCGGTTCCGGACGGCTCCCCGGAACCCGAAGAGGGCCTCGACCCGGGGCTCCGGCCGGCCGGTCTGGACCGCCAGGAGGGTCCCGCCCCCGCGCACGAAATCCTCCAGCCGCCGCGCCTCCGTGTCGTCCAGGCTCCCCCGCTTGAAACCCGGGTAGGCCAGGACCACGTCGTGCTCCAGGGCGGAGTCCAGGGAATCCGTGACGCGGAAGGGTATGCCCAGGGACTTGAAGCCGTGGACCAGGCCCAGCCAGGAGGACCGGGGATCCGTCAGGAGGACGGCCAGTCGGGAGGGAGAGCCCTCCCCGTAGGTCCGCCAGTCCGCCGGGACTTCCCCGGGCTTCGGAGAGGCGGCCTCCGGCCCCCGTACGCCCGGAAGGTCCACATATTCCTCCCGGGCTTGCCGGACCAACCGGGATTCCGGGCCGACGCCCTCGAGCCCGGGCACGGTGTAACGCCCCGAACCTCCGGACCCGCAGGACGCCGCGAGAGCCAGGGCGGAGGCGGCAAGGGCGAGGCGGAGGGCGGCGGAAAGGACGCGGCGCGGGGCAGGGCGGAACGAGGACGGCATGTCAAGGAGTATACCCGCACGAGGCGGATCGGTCACGTCCCGCGCCCCGGTTGCCTCCGCGATCCGGTTCGCCGTATCCTCAGAGCCATGCGATACGCCCTGCTGACCACGGCCTGCATCCTGCTCGCGGCCTGCATGCCGCCGGCCCCCAAATCCCCGCCCTCGGACCCCCTGGCACCCTACCGGGCCGCCCTGGCGGGCCTCCCCCCGGAGATCATGGCCCGGGCCGAAGCCGCTCCGGTACGGTTTGCCGGGCTTCTCCGCCGGATCTGGGCCGTGGAGGACCCCCTGTACCTTGCTCGGGTGGACAAGGAGAAGCCCCTCCCCGCCGACTACGAGCCCGGGGACCTGGTTTCCCTTGCGGAATACCCTTTCGCCCTGGCCCGCCGGGACCTCCGCCTTCGGAAGCCCGCCGCGGAGGCCGCCCGGGAGCTGGACGCCGCGGCCAAGGCTGCGGGGGTGACCCTGGTCTTCTCCTCCGCATATCGATCCTACGCGTACCAGTCCGAGGTCTACGAACGGCACGTCCGGGAGCTGGGCGAGGCAGCCGCGGACCGTATTTCCGCCCGGCCCGGCCGGTCCCAGCATCAGCTAGGAACCGTGGTGGATTTCGGATCCATCGACAATACCTTCGCGGAATCCAAGGCGGGGCTCTGGATGGCCGCCAACGCGGGCCGCTTCGGTTTTTCCCTGTCGTACCCCCGGGGGGCCGAGGGCCTGACCGGGTACGACTGGGAAAGCTGGCACTACCGGTACGTCGGAAAGGAGGCCGCGGCCCTGGAGGCGGAGTTCTTCGGCCTCCAGCACTGGATGCTGGTCTTCCTGGAAAGGCTATTCTCGGGATTTTGAGGGTTTGCCCAGCAGGATCCGCCCGAAGACAGCGGCCAGGGTCTGTTGGAAGAACATCCCCAGTACGGCGGGCAGGGCCGCTGCCTCGGGGAAGAAGGTGATGGCGATGGTGGCCACGGCGCTGATGTTCCGCAGACCCACGGAGAACACGAGGCCCCTCCTTCGGGCGGGGCCGATCCCGGGCACGAGTCCCAGGGTCTTTCCCAGGAAAAAGGCGGCGGTGGTCAGCCCGATACCGGCCGCCCCGACAGCCCAGACCCGGGCCTCGGAGAAGTCCACGGAGGGCGCGACGGCCGCGGAGTTGGCCGCGATGACCAGGGCCAGCAGGATCTTGGAAAGCGGCGTCAGGTAGGGGCGGACGGCCCGGGGGATCCGGCCCCGGCTGGCTTCGTTGAGGGCCACCCCCAGGACCGTGGGAAGGACCACCATGAGGGCCAGGGAGGCCGCCATGGCAGTCCCGTCCAGTCGGATCCCGGTGCCCAGGAGGGCGGAGACGGTGAAGGGCATGACGATGGGCGCGCCCAGGGTGTCCAGGAGTATCAAGGCCAGGGCCAGGGCCTCGTCCCCTCGGTAGATGGATACCCAGATGAACCCCGCGACGGCGGTGGGGGCGGAAAAGAGCAGGACGAAGCCCGCGGCGGCCTCCGTGTCCCCCGGCAGGACCAGCCGGGACACCGCCCAGGCGAGCACCGGCATGAGGACGTGGGCGGCCGCGAAGAAGTCCAGGACGGGGATCGGGCTGGCCGCGGCCGCGCCCAGGTCCCGGGCCCGGAGCTTCAGGGCCCCGGCCAGGGTGATGCACGCGAAGAGCCAGGGGATGTAGGGCCGCAGGCGGACGAAGAAATCCGGGAAGAGGAACCCGAGAACTACCCCCGTGGGGGTGATGACCGGCATGGCGGCTTCCAGCAGGGCGTTCAGCCGGAAGGCCGCCTCGGCAAGGCCGCCGGAGCGGGCGTCGCCGTCGGACCCGGGGCCCGCGGGATCGGGGGGGGTGTTCACGGGAATTCCTCCGAAGACGTCCGCGGCTAGGAGCCTGTCGGACTTGTGGATTTTTAGCGCCGATAGGTGCTAAAAATCCCGATTATACGGCTCCTTTGGAGTTTGCAAGGTAGAAAAATCGCACAAATGCGATTTTTCTACTATCTAGGTGGGCGAGCCCGACAAACTCCTAGGCCTTCTTGCCGGCCTCCCCGGCCAGCCTGCGGGTCTCCTTGTTGAATCCCTCGCTGAACTGTTCCACGATCTTGCGGAACTGGGCCTCCCCCTGGAACCCGTAGTCCTGGATGACCAGGGGTTCCAGCTGGTCCCAGGTCATGCCCCCGTTCTCGATCTCGCAGAAGGCGTTGGCCAGGTACACGGCGAACACGACGTCCTTGTAGTCCATGGTCATCAATCCCGGCTCGTGGTGGAAGCGGATGGAGGCCACCAGGGATTCGGGGAAGTTCCACTTTTCCGCGATCCGCGCCCCGATCTCCGCGTGGTTCATGCCCCCCGCGATGTCCTCGAAGGTCTGGACCGGGATGTCCTTTTCCCCGCAGAAGGCGCGGATGCGGTCCAGGAGGTCCGGGTGGACCGTGGAGAAGACGATCTTGCCCATGTCGTGGAGCATCCCGCCCACGTAGGCGTCGTCCAGGATGTGCCGCTTGGCGGGCTTGAAGTTCTTGACCAGGTTGTAGGCGTAATAGGCGGTGCGGTAGGAGTGGTCCCAGAGCTTCTTCTTGGTGTCCGTGTCGTCCCCTAAAAGCTTTTGGGCCCCGTAGGAGTACAGCTGGTTACGGATGCCCTTGAGTCCCACGAGTTTCACGGCGTCCACGATGTTGTCCACCCGCTTGGGCAGCATGAACTGGGCGGAGTTGACCAGTTTGAGGAGGTCCGCGGTCATGGCGGGATCCGTGGAGATGTGACGGGCGATGTCCACCATCTCGCTCTTGGGATCCGCCAGGAGCTTCTGGACCGCCACGATGTTGTCCGGGAAGTGGGGCAGGGAGGTGATCTGCCGTACGATCTCGTCCGTGAGTTTGGAGAGGGACTCGATCCGGGTGGCCTCCACGGGCACGGTGATCCGCGCCAGGGTCTCCCCGCTCTCCGCCCGGATGTCGAAGCACTCCTCGTCCAGGCCGATCTTCTTGAGCATGAGCACGAGGATCACGAGCCCCAGGCCCGCGCCTTCCGAGGGGTCCAGAACCTGCTGGAGGGCTTCCTCCAGGCTGGTGTACTTTCGGGACCGGGCCAGCTTGTCGTGGATGCGGACGTACTCGGTGCGGTTGATCTCGACGTTGTTCCGGACCTCCAGGACCACGGTGGATCCCTTGGCCTGGAGTACGATCTTGATGTAGTACCCTTTCTCCTTCTGCTTGGCCAGGTACCAGGCGATGTTCTCCAGGGTGTCCGCCTTGAAACTCTTCATTCCCTCCTCGTAGTCCGAGGGGTCGTTGATGGAAAGGCCCCGGGAATCGAAGTAGACCCGCTTGGTGTTGGCCTTCTTGGCGTTGACCGCCAGCTCCCGGAGGCAGTAGACCAGGTAGTCCTTGAGCTTTTTCTGCCCCAGTTCGCCCAGGAACACGTCCAGGACCTCCTCCAGGTAGATCTCGATCTCGTGGGGGAGGGTGTAGGTCGTGATCGTGAGGGGGATGGCGCTGTGGACCGCCTTCTTGATCTTGGAGACGTCGACTACGAGTTCATTTGCGGCCATGGTCCAGACCTTTCACACTTGTTGGGATGGTATCGTTTCCTAGGATAACGGAACGAATCTGAATTTTCAAATAATAAACCATGCTTCTACCCCAGATAGGACTTGATGGTCCGGGCCATGCGCTGGAGTTCCTTCCGGACCCGGGCGTTGAAGGTGTCGGGGGGGAACTCTCCCTTCTCGTTCGGGCTGCCCGCGCTCATCCCCGTAAGGACCGCGACGCCCTCGTCGATGGTGGAGACCGCCCAGATGTGGAAGCGGCCCTCCCGCAGGGCCTCCTGGACCGGGCGGGACAGGGTCAGGTTCACGGCGTTCTGCCGGGGGATCAGCACCCCCTGGGTACCCGTGAACCCCGCCCTCCGGCAGACCTGGTAGAACCCCTCGATCTTCTCGGTGATCCCCCCCACGGGCTGGATCTGGCCCATCTGGTTGACCGAGCCGGTGACGGCTATGTCCTGACGGAGGGGAACCCCGGCTATGGCGGACAGGAGGGCGTAGACCGCGGTGGAGGACGCGGAATCCCCCTCGATGGCGGTGTAGGACTGCTCGAAGCAGATGCTGGCGGTGACCATGAGGGGGAAGCCCCGGGCGTAGCGGCTCCGGAGGAAGCCCTCGACGATCAGGACGGCCTTGTCGTAGATCTCCCCGGAAAGTCCGGATTCTCCCTCGATGTTGATGACCCCGCTCTCCCCCGGGGAGACCTGGGCGGAGATCACCGCGGGCAGGCCGAAGGCGTAGTAGCCCCGGTCGTGGACCGCGAGTCCGTTCACCCGGCCGACGGCCGACCCGGACACCTGGAGGATGATCTGCCCCGAGGCGATCATCTCCTCCACCTTCTCCTCCGGCAGGTTGGCCAGGTAGGCCCGGGCGCTGATCGCGGTGGTCACGCTCCCGGCGTCCATGGCGGTCCGCCCGGCGCGCCCGGCGTGCCAGGAAGCTTCCCGGAGGAGGTCCGCGATCAGGCTGAACCGGGTGGACAGGCGGTTCCGGAACTCCGAGAGCCTGACCCCGTACTCCACCACCGCGGCGATGGCGTCGGGATCCGCGGGCAATAGCCCCTCCTCCCGGACGATCTTCCGGATGAAGGCCACGTATTCCCGCATGGTCTCGTCGTTCCGGGGCATGGTGGAGTCGAACTCGGCGTAGACCTTGAAGAGTTTCTGGAAATCCGGGTCCGCGGCGTAGAGGGCGTCGTAGGTCATCTCCCCGCCCAGGAGGATGACCTTGACGTCCACCTCCGCGGCCTGGGGCTTGGTGGGGGCACCGGGGGATCCGAAGGGCCCCGCGGAGGGCTGGATCTCCACCGCCCCGGTCTGCAGGACCCGCTTCATCCAGAGCCAGGCTTCCTCGTCCTGGACCAGGTCCTCGGCGCGGAGGATGAGGTAGCCCCCGTCCGCCCGGTGGAAGGCCCCGGGGCGTATCTTGAGGTACGCGGCCCGGGTGTCCCCTCGCTCGTCCGGCCGGGGCTCCACGAAGCCGAATAGGTTGACGCTGGAGGGGTGGTTTTCCAGGATTACCGGGGGCCGCTCGGCCTGCCCGTTGTCCACCAGGATGTTGAGCCCGTACCGGGCCAGGGGGGGCACGGGGCGTCGTGCGGGGAGAGGAGGCTCGGGCTCCGGGTCGGCCAGGAAGAGCCGGAGATGCTGGAGGAGGTCCCTCTCCAGGTCCGAGACCCAGGCGTGGATCCTCGGGTCCGGGTAGCGCTTCCGCAGGAGCTCCGTCTCCGCCAGTACGAAGGGCCGGAGGGCCTCGTGGCGCAGGTTCTCCAGGCGCCGCTCCAGCTCCACCCGCCCCCTGCGCAATTCGGCGAACAGGGACTTCAGGCGGTCCATGGACTCGTGGTAGAGCCCCCGGAGCCGGTTCCATTCCTCCTCCGCCAGGCCGCCCGAGGCCACTTCGGCCTGGAGGGCGTCGAAGCTCGAGGGCTCCCCGTTCCGCAGGGGGATGATGTCCGTGGTGGTGGAGCCTTCCTCGTCCTGGGCCTGGGCGATCCGGAACCCCTGGGCGGCCAGCTCGGCCTCGAACTCGGAAAGCCTGCGGGTTTCCTCGGTCTCCACCTCCCGGGTGGCGGCTTCCAGTCGGCCCTTGAAGTCCGCGCTCTCGGTCTGCAGGCGGACCAGCTTCTTCATGTTCTCCACCAGGGCGTGGAGGTCCTTTTTGAAGGCCCGGGCCTGGCCCCGGGGGAAGGAGAGGGCCCGGGGCTCCAGGGGGGAGCGGAAATTGTAGGCGTAGGCCCGGTCCCGGAGGGTGTCGGGATTCGCGGCGACCTCGGAGAGGACCTGCATGACCGCGGTGCGCCGGCCCGTACCGGGGGCGCCGGAGATGTAGATGTTGTAGCCCTTGGCCCGGATCCCCGTGCCCATCAGCAGGGCCTCCAGGGCCCGGGGCTGGCCGATGACGGCCTTGCCCCAGTCCCCTCCCTCCAGACGGAGGATGTCCTGCTCCGTCACGGAAAAGGCTATGTCCCCGGGGGACAGCCGGAGGCTCTCGGCGTTCACCGGGCGTGCTCGATCAGGGTGGATACGGGCACGATCTCGTACCCCTCGGCCAGAAGCCCGTTCACGAGCAGGGACAGCTCCCGGAAGAGGTAGTCCTGCCGCCCTCCCTCGGGCACCCCGACGCGGACGGGCACGATGGAACCCGGTTTGACCTTGGCCAGGACCCGCTCCACGATCCGGTGGGCGTCCAGGTAGAGCCCGGGCACGGACTTCCCCTCCGTCTCGCTGACCCAGTCCAGGGGATCCACGTCGCGTCCCACGAAGGTGTAGTTCATCCGGGACGCGGCCTCCAGGATCTCCGTGCTGGTGGAGTAGTGGGGGGTGTGCCAGAGCAGGGAGAGGTCCCGCCCGGTGGCGGCGAAGTACTCGTCCTCCGTCCGGGCCAGCCCGCGCTTGACGAATTCCGCGTCCACCCGGAACCGGGCGTCCGTGGGGTCGTAGGTGGTGAAGAACATGTTCCCCGTCTCGTGTCCGCTCTCGGCTATCAGCCGGGCGGCCCCGGGATTGCGGCGTACGAACTCCCCGTTCACGAAGAAGGTGGCCCGGATCCTGTAGTCCGCCAGGGTGTTCAGGATACCCGTGAGGCCCTCCGAGGAGTCGTAGGCGTTGAAGACCAGGGCCACCTGACGGCGGCGGATCCGGGATCCGTGGTCGAAGATCCCCGGGGACCGGGGCTCGTCCCTTTCCGGGAAGGGGGCCCAGGGCCGGGGGGCGGGCAGGAGGAGGGGCTTGGTCCCGAAGCCCTGGATGGACCGGACCATGACGATGTTCCGGTAGGATCCCGAGTCCAGCTCGTCCAGGTAGACCCGGTAGGCCGGGGAAGCCCCCGAGGCGGGGAGGGTCTTGAAGGCGGCCGCCCTCTTCCAGTCCTTGGAGCCGGGCTCCAGGGTCCAGGCGGAGTTGCCGGCCAGGGCCGCCACGGTGCCCGGGGTCTCGGGGGCCCAGCCGTAGCGGTCCGCCTGGGACAGGGCCAGAAGGACGCGCTCCGAGCCGTCCGCCGCGGCCAACTCGATGGTCCGCGATCCCGCCAGCACGAGGCGTTCGTCCGAGGCCCAGAGGGCGTGGAGGGTGCCCGGGGCGTCCAGGGTGGTGACCGCGGACCAGTCCGCGTAGCGCCGGATCACGACCCCACGGTCGTTGGCCAGGGCCACCCGCTTGCGGTCCGGGGAAAGCTCCACGGAAACCGCGCCCGAGGCGTCCAGGGTCTTGAAGCTCTGGGTCAGGGAAAGATCCGCCGGGGAGTCCGGGGCCGCGATCCGGTAGGCCCCCGACACCCGCTCGCCGTCCCGGAGGGAGGAGGTCAGGATGGTGAGCTCCGCGCTCTCCGGCCAGAGGACCTCGGTGACCGTGGTGTTGCCCTGGAGGAAGAGGTAGGGGAGGGCGGCCACCCGGTCGGCCTTGCCGAAGTCGTCCGGGTCCAGGTAATAGAGGAAGAGGTTCCTCCCGTCCTTGCACAGCAGGATCTTCCGGCCGTCCGGGGATACCCGGTAGGAGTCGAAGTTGGGATCGAAGGGGAAGGGGACCTTCCCCACCATGGTCCCGATGGAGACCACCCCCGCGTAGAGGGCCTGGGCGAAGAACTCCGCGGGAAGGATGCGGTAGAGGCTCCGGTGGCGGAGGATGTACAGGCTGCCCTGCTCGTTCCACTGGGCGTTCTCGATCCGGCCCGGGCCGACTCGGCGGAAGGACTCGTCCAGGACCCGTTTGCCTTCGTGCTGGTCCAGGGAGTAGTAGTGGAGGTTGCCGCCCTTGGCGTAGACGAAGTGCCGGGAGTCCGGGGACCACAGGGCCGGGATCCGGTCCGCGTACTGGGCCACGTCCGCGGAGACCACGGTTTCCCCGCCGGTCGCCACGTCGAAGAGGATGAGCCGGCCGTAGGCCGGCGAGGCGGGATCCATGTACAGGAGGCGGGTGCCGTCCGGGGAGGCCTGGACCCCGGGAAGCTTGCCCTCCCGGGCGGGACTGCCCCGCGTGAAGGCCGGGAAGCCCGGGACAGGCTCCATGCCCCGGAAGTCGGCCCCCGTCCGGAAGACTCCGTACCGGTTCTGGACCTGGAGGCGGCGACCCCGGTCCACCAGGGTCACCCGCTCCGGGTAGAAGGTCAGCTGGCGCAGCTTCCCGGCGGCCACGTCCGCGGAGAACAGGGTCCGGAACGCGCCGCCCCCGGGCAGGGTCGCCTCGGCGGAGAAGAGGAGCTCGTCCTTCTGGGAAAGGTCCGGACCGGAGAACCGTATGTCCCCGAAGGCGGCCGCGGCCGCGGCCAGGGCCGACACTAGGGCTAGGGCGCTTCGTCTCATGGTAATTCCTTGTCTTTCATCATCGGCGCGGAGGGCGTGCCAGTTGAGTCCCGGACTCGGGGCCGCCGCAGGACCTCCCCGTCGGCGGAGGAACCGTCGGAGAAGCGGAAGAAGCCCGGGACGGTCAGGACCTGCCGGAATCCCTCGGCCTCGTAGATCCTCCGGGCCTCGGACCAGGTCCGGCTGACCAGGAGCAGGATCTCGTCGAAGGGGAAGTCCGCCGGGGCCCGCTCCAGGAAATCCCGGAACAGGGCACGGCCCAGGCCCCGGCCCCGGAAGGCCTTCCGGATCCCGTAGGAGGACACGTACAGGGTGCGTCCCCGGGGGGAATGCCGGTCCCGGGCGGAATGGCCCAGGGCGAAGTCGGAGGGCGTCGGGGGGCCGGACAGGTCCCAGAGCTCGGAACACAGATAGCCCGCGCTTCCTTCCGGGGTTTCCAGGATCACGAAGCCCGCCGGAAAGACCTCCATCCGCTCCCGGAAGGTATCCGGGCTCTCGCGGATGGCGGGATCGAAGGAATCGTCCTCGATGGAAAGGATGTCGCCCAGGTCGGCGGGAAGGGCGCGGCGGATCCTGCAGGGTTCCATGGTCCCATTCTAGCCGTCCGGAACGGGATGGCCAAGCCGGGATCAACCTCGGGCTCGAGCCCGGGGGGTGCCGGGCGCGACGACCCCGAGGACCGCGGGAGGTCTATTTCAGCTGGAAGAACTGGTCGCAGAAGTGGCTGCCCTTGACCATCGTGCGGTGGACGAGGCACTTCCCTTCCCGCCCGACGTCCACCTTCACCATCTGGGTGCCGCGGTCGTAGCTGCGGACCCCTTCCCACTGGATGCAGGCATAGCAGCGTCTTGCCGCGATGGGCTTCAAGTCCTGGGACATGGTCTCCTCCGGTTCGTCATTTTCTATACTTCCATAATATCGTAGTTTTGATCGGGAAACCTGAGGGCGCCCGGACCGCGCGGGGCCCTAGGAGTTTTTCGGGCTTGCCCAGCTAAATAGTAGAAAAATCGCATTTGTGCGATTTTTCTACCTTGCAAACTCCAAAGGAGCTGCATAATCGGGTTTTTTGGCGCCTGTCGGCGCTAAAAAACCACAAGTCTGACAGGTTCCTAGGTTCCCAGGACGAATCTTTCCAGGATCTCGGCCACCGCGTCCTCCTCGTGGGACCGGGGAGAGACGTACCGGGCCGCCGCCTTGACCGCAGGGATGGCGTTCGAAGGGGCGCAGCCCCAGCCCGCCGTCCGCACCATCCCCAGGTCGTTCTGGGCGTCCCCCACGGCCAGGACGGACTCCAGGGGGATTCCCAGCCGATCCGCCAGGACTTCGAGGGCCGTGCCCTTGTCCGTGCCCGCGGACAGGACCTCCAGGAAGTAGGGCTTGGAGATCAGGACCTCCGCCCGCCCTTCCAGGAGGGCGGAGAGTTCCCCGCGCAGGACCTGGAGGGCCCCGGGTTCCCCGGCCACCACGAATTTCAGCTGCCCCCGGTCCAGGTAGGGGCCGGGATCCTCCATGACCTCGATGGGCAGGCCCGTGAGCCGGGAATCCTCCTCGGTCCAGCGGTTGCGGACGGTGGTGACGATGCGGCCCTCGTCCATGTAGAACTGGTAGGGGAATCCCCGCTCCGAAAGGAGGGCTGCGGTGCGGCGGCAGGTCTCCGGCGGGATGCGGCGCTCGTAGAGGTGCTCGCCGGAGCCCAGGTCCAGGATCTTGGCCCCGTTGTAGGAGATCAGGTACTCCCCGGGGCCCTCGGCGCCCAGCATTCGGGCGTACTTCAGCATCGCCCGCTCGGTCCGGCCGGAGGCCAGGACTACGCGGACGCCTTGTCCCATGGCCTTCCGGCAGGCCTCGGCGTTCGCCTCCGATATGCTCAGGTCCTGCCGCAGCAGGGAATCGTCCAGGTCCAGCGCGACCAGCCGTATGTCCATGGGCAAGGGTATACCCGAAGCCGGCGGGACGGCTCAAGGCCCCGGGCTTGTCCCGGGACCCTCCTTCCGGTATCCTCGTGCCCATGTCCGACGACGCCGCCCCGGATTCGGGGTCCTTCGTGCGGGAGAGCGGCCGGCTCTCCCTCCTGACCCTCGTCTCCCGGGTCCTGGGCCTGGTGCGGGAGATGACCCGGGCGGCCTTCATGGGCACGGGCGCCCTGGCGGACGCCTTCACCGTGTCCTTCCTGATCCCCAACTTCCTGCGGCGTCTCTTCGCGGAGGGGTCGATCGCCGTGGCCTTCATCCCCACCTTCAAGGGCTACCTCCTGGAGGGAAACCGGGAGGATAGCGAAGAATTCCTCTGTTCCATGCACACGGTGCTCAGCCTCCTGGTGGGCCTGACGGTCCTCCTGGGGATCGCCCTCACCCCCCTCATCGTCCTGCTGTTCCGGTCGGACCCCGCGGAAACGACCATCCTGACCCGGATGATGTTCCCCTACCTGGCCCTCGTTTCCTTCGCCGCCTTCCTGCAGGGCATCCTGAACTCGGTCCACGTCTTCGTGCCCGCGGGGGTCGCGCCCATCCTGTTCAACCTGGGCTTCATCGCCGTGCCCTACGCCTTGGCCCCCTTCCTTCCCAACCCCGCCCGGGCCCTGGCGGTCGGCGTCCTGGCCGGGGGCCTGGCCCAGGCCCTCTGTCAGCTCCCCGCGGTCCTGCGCCGGGGCTACCGCTTCCGGTTCATCCCCCCCGCCCGGGCCTTCCGCAACCCGGGGATGCGCAGGGTCCTGGCCCTGATCGCCCCGACGATCCTGGGCATGGCCGCCTACCAGGTGAACGAGCTGGTCTGCACCGCCGTGGCCTCCGGGGCCGGGGTCGGGGTGGCCACCAGTCTGACCTTTTCCCTGCGACTGCAGGAGCTGGTCCTGGGGATCTTCGCGGTCTCCATCGGCACGGTCATGCTTCCGGACCTCTCGGAGCGGGCCAAGCTGGGGGAGTGGGAAGCCTTTTCGGACCGCCTGGAGGGGGCCCTGAAGGCCATCGTCCTGGTCACGATCCCCGTGGCCGTGTTCTCGATGATCGAGGGGCGGGACATCATCGTCCTTCTGTTCAAGGCCCGCGAGTTCGGGGAGGAGTCCGTCAACCTGACGGTCCGCGCCTTCTTCTTCCATATGACGGGCCTGGTCTTCATCGCCGCGAACCGGATCCTGGCCCCCGCCTTCTATGCCCAGGAGGACACGAAAAGCCCCGTCCGGGCGGGGCTGGCGTCCTTCGCCGTGAATATCGTCCTCGCGGTCGTCCTGGCCGGGCCGATGGGGGGAGGGGGGATCGCACTGGCCCTCTCCCTGGGCAGCGCCCTGAACACCGTGATCCTGGTCCGGCTGCTCATCCGCCGCCGGATCCCCGGGATGTCCCGGGCCGCCGCGTCCGTGGCCCGCTATGCCCTGCGCATCCTGGCCTTCTCCGCCCCCGCCGGGGCCGCGGCCTACCTGTGCCGCAGGGTCCTGGAGGGCCCCCTCGCGGACGCCCGGGGCCGTTTCCTGGCCGCGGGACTGCCCCTAGCGGTCTGCACCCTGGCCTTCGCGGCCGTCGGGGTGGGTCTTCTCGCGGCGACCCGGGACGAGGCCGCGGCGGGCTTGGTCCGGGCTCTCCGGCGCAGCCGCGGCCGTTAGCAAGTTCCGTTCCAAGTGAAACTTCCCCCCGCCATGTATTGACAAAGGGGTGGGCGGTCATTATCATTCCGGCACTACCTATGCCCTTGTAGCTCAGTCGGCAGAGCACATCCATGGTAAGGATGAGGTCATCGGTTCGATTCCGATCGGGGGCTATGCGTCTAGCGATGCTAGACCAAGGCTTCAAGTCGGTTCGCCCTTTGGGCGATCCGATCGGGGGCTATGCGTTCAACCGCAGGTTGAACCAGCTTTCAAGTCGGGGCGCCCGCGGCGCACCGATCGGGGGCTGTATTCCGGCGCAGGCCGGTTCTGGAACGCGTTTCGGGCCGTGCGATTTCCCTCGGGGCATCCACGGCGGAGAATCTTGGATAGAAGGATAGCGTCATGGCCGCCAAGAAACAGACCGTGGAGATCATCGCCCTTGCCTGCAGCGAGTGCAAGCGGAAGAATTACACCACGAAGAAGAACCGGAAGACCACCCAGGAAAAGCTCGAGCTCATGAAGTACTGCCGCTGGGACCGGAAGTACACCCTGCACAAGGAAACCAAGGTCAAATAAGCGTTCCGTGATTCCGGGCTCACCCGGAATCGCGTCGTCCGCGGACGGAATTCCCTTCCGGAGTTCCGCTCGCGGACGAAGGCCAGTAGCTCTAATGGTAGAGCGCCGGTCTCCAAAACCGGATGTTGTGGGTTCGAGTCCTACCTGGCCTGTTTTTCCATTCCGTGCGGTTCCGTCCTCCGGGGCGTTTCCGCTCAAGGAGCCGGCATGAGCAAGATCGTCCAGTTTTTCAAGGATAGCTACGCGGAGCTTCGGAAGGTCGTTTGGCCGACCCGGGAAGACGTCCTGGCCTCCACCAAGGTCGTGATCGTCTCCACGGTGATCGTCGCCTTCTGCCTGGGCCTCCTGGATTTCCTCCTGGTCCGGGGCATCGACTTCCTCTTTCGGTAAGGCGCGGCGAGGATGGCGAAGGCCTGGTACGTTCTCCACGTCTATTCGGGATACGAGAACAAGATCGAGAAGACCATACGCGTTCTCCTGGCCGGCGGCGAGCTGGATCCCGCGGTCGTGACGGACATCCGGGTCCCCAGCGAGGAGGTCGTGGACGTCAAGGACGGCAAGAAGCGCACCTCCTCCCGGAAGATCCTCCCGGGCTACATCCTGGTGGAGATGGACCTGCCCGACGCGGACTGGAAGGGGGCCTGCTCCACCATCCGCAAGATCACGGGCGTCACGGGCTTCGTGGGCGCCACCCAGCACCACAAGCCGGCTCCCATCTCCCAGGAGGAGGCCCGGCACATCCTCCAGCGTTCCGGGGAGATCAAGGGCGAACGGAGCGCCAAGACCAAGCAGTCCTTCCAGGCCGGGGAGCAGGTCAAGATCATCGAGGGGCCCTTCGAATCCTTCACGGGCACCATCGAAGAGGTCAATTCGGAGAAGAACAAGCTCAAGGTCATGGTCGGCATCTTCGGGAGATCCACCCCCGTGGAAGTCGACATGTTGCAGGTGGAGAAGGTCTAGCAGGTTGTTGAAATGCTTGAGGCATTTCAACAACCTGCTATGCAATTGCTCGAGAACCTCACGGTTCTCTGCGCAATTGCGATATTGAGGAAGTGTTGAAAAAGGCTCTATAGCCTTTTTCAACACCCTGTTAGGCGATCGGCCCCGGAAGGTCATCCGGCCGCGGGGCTTAGGGTTCTTTGCAAGGCGGCGGCGGCGCGCTTCGGACTTTCCGGAACGCGGCGGCGCTTCTCATAGCGCGGGTTAATCTCCGACAGATGGGAGTCCGCAGCCCTCGGGCGACGGACGCTATCTCGGCCGGCTTGGACCGGTCGAGTACACCACGAAAGGAGCAGAAGATGGCGAAAAAGAAGGTAACTGCGATCATCAAGTTGCAGTGCCCGGCCGGCAAGGCGACGCCGGCTCCCCCCGTAGGACCTGCCCTCGGTCCCCACGGGGTCTCCGCTCCCCAGTTCTGTCAGCAGTTCAACGACAGGACCAAGGGGATGGAGGCCGGTCTCACGATTCCGGTCATCATCACGGTCTACGGCGACAAGACCTTCACCTTCATCACCAAGACGCCCCCGGCGTCGGTGCTGATCAAGAAGTCGATCGGCCTGGACAAGGGTTCTCCGGTCTCCCACAAGCAGAAGGTGGGAAAGATTTCCAAGGCCAAGATCGAGGAAATCGCCAAGATGAAGATGGCGGACCTGTCCGCCAACGACCTGGCGGCGGCATCCAAGATCATAGCCGGAACGGCCCGCAGCATGGGCGTGGAAGTGGAGTGGTAGACCGATGAAGCGCGGAAAGAACTACGACGCGGCGGTCAAGAAAGTGGACCGCTCCAAGGAATACCAGGCCTCCGAGGCCTGCGCCCTTGTCAAGGAAATGAAGTACGCCAAGTTCGACGAGACCGTGGAAGCCCACGTCCGGCTCAACCTCAAGAAGAGCCAGACGGTCCGGGACACGGTCCTCTTCCCCAACCAGTTCCGGGCGGAAAAGCGGATCGTGGTGTTCTGCAAGCCCGACAAGGCCAAGGAAGCCCTGGACGCCGGCGCCCTGGAGGCCGGGGACGACGCCCTCATCGAGAAGGTGAAGGGCGGCTGGCTCGACTTCGACGTGGCCGTCGCCACGCCGGACATGATGAAGGACGTCGGCAAGCTGGGCATGGTCCTGGGCCGCCGGGGCCTCATGCCGAACCCCAAGACCGGCACGGTGACCCACGACGTGGCCGCGGCCATCGCCGAACTGCGCAAGGGCCGGACCGAGTTCCGTAGCGACAAGTCCAACATCGTCCACATCGCGGTGGGCAAGGTCTCCATGGAGCCCGCCAAGATCGGGGAGAACCTGGAGATCCTGCTGGCCGAGATCGCCCGTAAGCGGCCAAGCGACACCAAGGGCGACTTCATCCAGTCCGTATACGTCGCCTCCACCATGGGGCCCGGCGTGCGGGTCGCCGCCGGCAAGAGCGAGAGGTAAGCCATGGCAATGCGAGCTACGAAACTGCAGCCTTCCAAGACGGAGGCCATCGGCGACCTCAGGAAGAAGATCGCCGAGAGCAAGGACTTCCTGTTCGCCGACTACCGCGGGCTCACGGTCGAGCAGATCACGGGCCTGCGGAAGCAGCTGCGGGCGAAGAATTCCTATTTCCACGTCGTGAAGAACAACTTCGCCCGGATCGCCTTCGAGGAGGGCGGATACCCGGACGTCAGCACCCTGCTCACGGGGCCGACGGCCGTCGCCTTCGCCAAGGCGGATTCCAACGAGATCGCGAAGATCCTGGTGGACTTCTCCAAGGAGGCGCCGGTCAAGCTCAAGGGCGGCCTCGTGGACAAGGCCTTCTACGACAAGACCATGATCGAGGCCTTCTCCCGTCTGCCGGGCAAGAGCCAGCTCATCTCCATGCTCATGTCCGCCATGAACGGGCCCGTGCAGAACCTGGTCTACGTCCTCAACGCCGTGCCCAGCAAACTGGTTCGGACGCTGAAGGCCGTGGAGGAGTCCAAGCGCTGACCTTGGGTCAGCGCTTGGCGCGACGAACTGACGTTCGTCGATTTTTAAAAAGGGCGCGGGCCGAAGGGGCCGCGCCGGCAATTGTTGGGACGTGAGGGTGGCGGTAGTACGGTGGCATTCGGTCCACCGTCCACCGTCCACCGTTCACCGATACGGCGTTCAGGCTTCGTCGCTGTCGTCCTGTCCGCCTGAGTTCCGGCCCCCGGCCGGCGTCCCCCGTGGGGGATGAAACCTGTCCGAAGGAGAAGTTAATATGGCAGCGCTCAGCAAGGATCAGATTCTCGACGCCATCGCGAACATGACCGTTCTCGAGGTTTCCGAGCTCGTCAAGGCCATGGAGGAGAAGTTCGGCGTGACCGCCGCCGCCCCCGTCGCCGTGGCCGCCGCCGGCGCCGCCGGCGCCGCCGCCGCTCCCGCGGAGGAGAAGACCGAGTTCACCGTCATCCTCAAGGGCGGCGTGCCCGCGGACAAGAAGATCGCGATCATCAAGGAAGTCCGCGCCATCACCGGCCTGGGCCTCAAGGAGGCCAAGGACCTGGTGGAAGCCGGGGACAAGGCCCTCAAGGAGAACGTTTCCAAGGACGAGGCCGAGAAGGTCAAGAAGCAGATCACCGATGCCGGCGGCGCCGTCGAGGTGAAGTAAGCTCTTGGCGGACGAGACGAGTCAGCCTCTGCCCCCGCGGCCGTCCCAGGCCACGGGGGACGGGTTCCGGGCGTAGGCCGCCCGGAACCCTTTCGCGCTGGAAGGCGGATCGAGGATCGGCGGCGAGCCGCCGGTCCCGGTCTACCGGAAGGCGGCGGCTCCCTGGGGGCATCCGCCTCCAGGGCCGTGCAGGATGCCGGCAAGCCCGTACGAGGGTTTGCGGTCAGCCTGCAAGGTATCGGCCGGCCGGGGATTTGGGGGAAGCCCGCGGGGGTTTCCCGCCCCGGGAATGTAAGAATGGCGCGCTCTGGCAGCAGCTCTCACGAGGGGGGTACGGATGGCGTATACCGAGAACAAGATAAAGAGATCGTACATCGGCAAGGATTACGAGGAGGCCATCGAGCTCCCGGACCTGATCGGCATACAGCTTTCCAGCTACGAGAGGTTCCTCCAGCGGGAGCGCATGCTCGCGGGGGACAAGCCTCTGCCCGCGGGGCTCGAGGAGGTCTTCCAGGCCACCTTCCCCATCGAGAGCCCTAACGGCGACATGCTCCTGTCCTACGAGGCCTATTCCCTGGACGAAAGCGCTATGAAGTACTCCGAGATGGAGTGCAAGCAGAAGGGCTTGACCTACGCCGTTCCCCTGAAGGCCCGGATCAACCTCATCTTCCAGAAGACGGGCGAGATCCGCCAGAAGGAGATCTACCTGGGCGACATCCCCCTCATGACGGACCGGGGGACCTTCATCATCAACGGAGCCGAGCGGGTGGTGGTCTCCCAGATCCACCGCTCCCCGGGCGTCATCTTCTGCCACGAGAAGGGCGTCTATTCCGCCCGGATCATCCCCTACCGGGGCAGCTGGCTCGAATTCGAGATCGATCAGAAGAAAGAGCTCATCTACGCCAAGATCGACCGGAAGAAGCGCATCCTGGGCACCATGTTCCTCCGCGCCCTGGGCTTCGAGACCCGGGAGGACATCCTGTCCGCCTTCTACGGCTCCCGGAAGATCCCCCTGTCCGAGTCCCGGGAGGACCGGGAAGGGGCGGTCAACAAGGTCCTGGCCCGGAGCGTCTGGGCCGAGGGCTCCGAAGGCGAGAAGCAGAAGCTCTACCGGGCCGGCGACAAGCTCCACCTCCACGAGGTGGACGAGCTGGTGGCCCGGGGGATCAAGGAGGTCGAGGTCATCGACTTCCAGGCCGAGGATTCCCTCCACTTCGACATGATCCTGAACTGCCTGGAGCGGGAGGACATCAAGTTGGTCAAGGAGGACCCGACCCAGGACGAGCCCACCAAGGCGGACGCCCTGGCCGCGGTCTACGCCACCCTCCTGCCCGGGGAGCCCATCACCGTGGAGAACGCCGAGCGGGACCTCCACTCCATGTTCTTCACCACCCGCCGCTACGACCTCGGGAAGGTCGGCCGCTACAAGCTCAACAAGAAATTCGACTACGACATCCCCATACAGGACTTCACCCTGGCCAAGGCGGACATCATCGCCACCATGAAGTACCTGATGAGCGTCTACTACGGCGAGAGCAACATCGACGACATCGACCACCTGGGCAACCGGCGGGTCCGGTCCGTCGGCGAGCTCCTGGCCAACGTGATGAAGAGCGCCTTCAGCCGCATGGAGCGGATCGCCAAGGAGAGGATGAGCCTCAAGGAGACGGACACGATCCGGCCCCAGGACCTCGTGTCCATCAAGCCGATCGTGGCCGCGGTCAAGGAGTTCTTCGGCTCCAGCCAGCTCTCCCAGTTCATGGACCAGGTCAACCCCCTGGCGGAGCTGACCCACAAGCGGCGCCTGAACGCCCTGGGCCCCGGCGGCCTTTCCCGGGACCGGGCGGGCTTCGAGGTCCGGGACGTCCACTATACCCACTACGGCCGGATGTGCCCCATCGAGACCCCGGAAGGACCGAACATCGGACTCATCGTCTCCCTGGCCACCTACACCACGGTCAATGAGTATGGCTTCCTGGAGACCCCCTACCGCAAGGTCAAGGAGGGCAAGGTCACCAAGGAGATCGAGTACCTGTCCGCCATGGACGAGGACAAGTACTACATCGCCCAGGCCAGCGCCAAGATCGACGGCAAGGGGAACTTCCAGGAGCCCTCGATCTCCTGCCGCCACCAGGGCGACTACGCCATGCGGGGTCCCAAGGAACTCCAGTACATGGACGTCTCCCCCAAGCAGATCATCTCCGTGTCCGCGGCCCTGGTGCCCTTCCTGGAGCACGACGACGCCAACCGCGCCCTCATGGGCTCCAACATGCAGCGCCAGGCGGTGCCCCTGGTCTTCCCCGAGGCGCCCCGGGTGGGCACCGGCATGGAGCGGAAGACCGCCTACGACTCGGGGGTCCTGATCAAGGCCAAGCGGGCAGGAGTCGTGGACTTCGTGGACGCCTTCAAGGTGGTCATCGCCCCGGACGGTGCCCCGGGCCTCAAGGACGAGTATCCCCTGATCAAGTACGCCCGGACCAACCAGGACACCTGCTACACCCAGCGGCCCATCGTCCGCAAGGGCGAGAAGATCCTCAAGGGCCAGGTGATCGCCGACGGCCCGGCCACCCGGGACGGGGAGCTAGCCCTGGGCCGGAACATCCTGGCGGGCTTCGTGCCCTGGAACGGGTACAACTACGAGGACGCCATCCTCATCTCCGAGCGGGTGGTCAAGGAGGACATGTTCACCTCCATCCACATCAAGGAGTTCCAGACCGAGGTCCGGGAGACCAAGCTGGGGCCCGAGCGGATCACCCGGGACATCCCGAACACCAGCGAGAAGAGCCTGGACTCCCTGGACATCGAGGGCATCATCCGGGTGGGGGCCAAGGTCAAGGCCGGGGACATCCTGGTCGGCAAGGTCACCCCCAAGAGCGAGACCGAGACGACCCCGGAGTTCAAGCTCCTCAACTCGATCTTCGGCGAGAAGGCCAAGGACGTCCGGGATTCCTCCCTGCGGGTCCCCCACGGGATCGAGGGGACCATCATCGACGTCCAGCGCCTCAAGCGCTCCGCCAACGACGACCTGTCCCCGGGGGTGGAGGAGGTCGTGAAGGTCCTCATCGCCGCCAAGCGCAAGCTCAAGGAGGGCGACAAGATGGCCGGCCGGCACGGGAACAAGGGCGTCGTGGCCCGGGTCCTGCCGGTGGAGGACATGCCCTACCTCGAGGACGGCACCCCCCTGGACATCTGCTTGAACCCCCTGGGAGTGCCCTCGCGGATGAACATCGGCCAGATCATGGAGACCGAGTTGGGCTGGGCGGCCACGACCCTGGGCGACTGGTTCTCCTGCCCGGTCTTCCAGTCCCCCTCCCAGGAGCAGATCGAGGAGAAGCTCAAGAAGGCGGGCCTGCCCGGGAACGCCAAGGTCTGGGTCAAGGACGGCCGGACCGGCGAAGCCTTCGTGAACCAGGTGACCGTGGGGGTCATCTACTTCATGAAGCTCCACCACCTGGTGGACGACAAGATGCACGCCCGGAGCACGGGTCCCTACTCCCTGGTCACCCAGCAGCCCCTGGGCGGCAAGGCCCAGTTCGGCGGCCAGCGCCTG
>ENA-UOWG01000554-UOWG01000554.1-activated-sludge-metagenome-genome-assembly--contig:-NODE-554-length-48159-cov-5.732309_pt1 | contig 48159 bp, 39 predicted proteins | sample MGYA00238147_ERZ761563 | MGnify/ENA primary metagenome ERZ761563 (study PRJEB28884, sample SAMN05720216) | anaerobic digester metagenome | isolation source: active sludge of municipal...
GGCGAGCGGCCCTTCGACACCCAGATCATGGGCGGCATCGTCCTCCACCAGGGCAGGATCGTCGAGATGAAGACCGGCGAGGGCAAGACCCTCTGCTCCGTCGGCGCGGCCTACCTGAACGCCCTCTCCGGCGACGGCGTCCACGTCGTCACGGTCAACGACTACCTCGCCGAGCGCGACTCGCAGTGGATGGGCCAGGTCTTCCGCTTCCTGGGCGTCTCCGTCGGCTGCGTCCTGTCCAAGATGGACAACGAGGCCCGCGTCGCCGCCTACCGCGCCGACATCACCTACGGCACCAACAACGAGTTCGGCTTCGACTACCTCCGCGACAACATGACCTGGAGCCCCGAGGGCAGGGTCCAGCGCGGCCACAACTACTGCGTCGTCGACGAGATCGACTCGATCCTCATCGACGAGGCGCGCACGCCCCTCATCATCTCCGGCCCGGCCGACGACGACACTTTCAAGGTAAACGAGGTCGGCAAGCTCGCCTCCCAGCTCGTCGAGGTCAAGAAGGATCCCGAAACCGGCGAGTACCCGAAGGAGGAGGAGGGAGAAGTCCTGGAGGGGGACTACAAGGTCGACGAGAAGTCGAAGCGGATCTCCTTCACCTCCGACGGCATGACCAAGATGGAGGGCCTCCTCCAGAAGCGCGGCCTCATCAAGGGCTCCCTCTTCGACGAGGGCAACTTCGAGTTCGTCCATTACTTCACCCAGGCGGCCCGCGCCCAGATCCTCTTCCAGAAGGACGTCGACTACGTCGTCCAGGAGGGCCTGGTCCAGATCGTCGACGAGTTCACGGGCCGCATCCTCCACGGCCGCCGCTACTCCGACGGCCTCCACGAGGCCATCGAGGCGAAGGAGAGGATCAAGATCGCGAGGCGGAACCGGACCCTCGCGACGATCACCTTCCAGAACTACTTCAGGATGTACAAAAAAATATCCGGCATGACGGGCACGGCCGACACCGAGGCGCCGGAATTCCAGAAAATATACAACCTCGACGTCTCCGTCATCCCGACGAACCGCCCCGTGGCCCGCGCCGACGAGGACGACCTCGTCTTCCTGAACGAGGCGGAGAAGTTCGAGGCCATCTGCGACGAGATAGCGGAGGCCCACAAGAAGGGCCAGCCCATGCTCGTGGGCACGGTCTCCATCGAGAAGTCCGAGCACCTCTCCTCCCTCCTGACCAGGAGGGGCGTCCGCCACGAGGTCCTCAACGCCAAGAACCACGCCCGGGAGGCCCTCATCATCGCGGAGGCCGGAGCCAAGGGCTCCGTCACCATCGCGACGAACATGGCCGGCCGCGGCACGGACATCAAGCTCGGCGGCAACCCCGAATTCCGCGCCCGCCGCCGCGCCGGCAGCCAGGCCTCAGACGAGGAGTACAAGGCCGCCCTGGCCCTCGAGTACGAGGCCTGGAGGAAGGACTACGAGGAGGTGCGCTCCCTGGGCGGCCTCTACGTCCTGGGCACGGAGCGCCACGAGTCGCGGCGCATCGACAACCAGCTCCGCGGCCGCTCGGGCCGCCAGGGCGACCCGGGCCGCTCGGCCTTCTTCCTCTCGCTGGACGACGACCTCATGCGCCTCTTCGGCGGCGAGAACCTGAAAGGCCTCATGTCGAAGATCGGCATGAAGCCCGGCGAGCCGATCTACCATCCCCTCCTGAACCGCACGATCGAGAACGCCCAGAAGAAGGTCGAGGAGCGCAACTTCGAGATAAGGAAGCACCTCCTCGAGTACGACGACGTCCTCTCCGAGCAGCGCAAGTTCATCTACGAGCAGCGCGACGCCATCCTCAAGGAGACCGACCTCCTCTCGCGCGTCAGGGACTCCGCCTCCGACATGCTCGACAGCTTCCTGGAGGCCTTCTCCGACGCGCAGAGGAAGGACCAGGGCAGGGCCCTCTCCGAGCTCCAGACGGCCCTGAAGGACGCCTTCAACGTCCAGCTCCCCTTCCGCGCCGACGAGCTTTCGGGAAAGGCCAGGGAAGGCCTCAAGGCCTCGATCTCCGAGCTCCTGGAGCGCGACCTGTCCGGGAAGCTCGAGTACGCGGGCCCCGAGAACCTGAACCACTTCATCCGCTTCCAGTACCTCCAGGCCATCGACCAGAAGTGGCTGGACCACCTGGAGCAGATGGAGGCCCTGCGCGAGGCCGTGTACCTGCGCTCCTACGCGCAGAAGAACCCCCTCCTCGAATACAAGCTCGAGGGCTTCGACATCTTCAACGAGATGATCGAGGAGATCCGGCGCTCCATCGCGTCGCGGGTCTACCTGGTCCGCATCCAGACCGCGGAGGAGCGCAGGGCCCGCCCCGTCTCCGAGCGCGCCGGCAACGCCGTCCACGAGGACGCCGCCAGCTTCGCCGGCGCGGGCTCCGGCGCGAAGAGCGCCGTGGCCGAGGCCGCGCGGCCCGCGGGCGCGACGGTCGTGCGCGGAACCGAGAAGGTCGGCCGCAACGATCCTTGCCCCTGCGGCTCGGGCAAGAAGTACAAGCACTGCCACGGCCAGTGAGGCCATGTCGCTCAACCATCGGGAAATCGACCTGGTCCTCGCAGAGCTGGACCTGGAGGGAGCCCAGCTCCAGCGCGTGGTCCAGCCCTCCTACGACTCGGTGGTCCTGGGCTTCTACAAGTCGGGGACGGAGAGCGAGCTCCTCATCTCCATAGCCCACGGCGCCTGCAGGATCCACACCCTGTCCTCGCGCCCGCCCAAGCCCCAGCGGCCCCTGCGCTTCATGGAGTGCCTGCGCTCCAGGCTCCGCGGCGGCCGCCTCGAGTCCATAGTCCAGCTGGGCGACGAGCGCATCCTACGCCTGGACTTCCTGGTCGTCCGCAAGGAGGGCGCCGAGGAGGAAGGCGAGCGCAGCTACCGGCCCATCGGGGCCTACGCGCGCGACCTCGCGCACGGCTCGGCGCGCGTCGCGATTCACGGCGCGACGGATGGCGCGGCGCAGGCAGCGGCGCAAGGCGCCGCGCGGGACGAGGCAGGCCCGGCCGAATCCGACGGCGGAGAAGCGGCTCCCGAAGGCGGCACGGCGCGGCGCTACCGCCTCTACGCCCGGCTCTGGAGCGGAGCGGGCAACCTCATCCTCTGCGAGGAGGACGGGACCATCGTCGACGTGCTCGCGCGGCGGCCCAAGCGCGGCGAGATCTCAGGCGAGTGTTGCGCGATCGAAGAGGAGCTCGCCGCGGCCAGGGTCGCGTCCGGGGCCGGGGACAAAGGCGCGGCCAGGGGGGCCGAGGGCGCGGCCGGAGCCTCGGGGCCGGCGCGGCCGGCGCGGACCTTCGAGCCCCGGGACTTCCCGCCCGCGCCCCGCCGCGAGGACGGCGGGAGCTACAACGAGCGGATCGAGGCCTTCTACGCCTCCCAGGGCGGCGAGCTCTCCCGCGAGCGGCTCCTCGAGGCCGCGAGGGAGCGCTTTTCCAAGCGGGAGCGGGCCATCGGCGCGCGGCTCGCGGAGCTCGAGGCCCGGGCTGCCGAGTACCGCGGCGGCGAGCGCTTCCGCGAACTCGGCGACATCCTCATGGCGAACCAGTCCGCGGCGCCCGAGGGCCGATTCCTGCCCTGCGAGGACTTCTACCGCGGCGGCATGGTCGACATCCCCCTCGATCCGCGGAAGAGCGTCGTGGAGAACGCCCAGGTCTTCTACGAGCGCTTCAGGAAGGCCGGCTCAGGGCTCTCGGAGCTCGAGTCGGAGATAGCCTCCGCGAAGGCCTCCCTCGCCGAGGCCAAGGCCGAGCTCGAGAGGCTCGAGTCCCTCAAGGAGCCTCTCCTCATCGCCCGCGCCCTGCAGAAGGGCGGCACGGCCCGCGAGCCGAAAAAGCGGCCCTACCCCGGCCTCTCCCTGGAGCGCGACGGCTGGACCATCCTGGTCGGGCGCTCCGCGAAGGAGAACGACGAGCTCCTCCGCCGCCACGTCCGCGGCTCGGACCTCTGGCTCCACGCCCGCGACTACTCAGGCTCCTATGTCTTCGTCAAGGCGCGGGCGGGCAAGAGCTTCCCCCTCGAGATCATGCTCGACGCGGGCAACCTCGCGATCTACTACTCCAAGGGCAGGGCCAACGGCGGCGGCGAGCTCTACTACACCCAGGCCAAGTACCTGAGGCGCGCCAAGGACGGCCCCAAGGGCCTCGTGATCCCGACCCAGGAGAAGAACCTCCGCGTGACCCTGGACGAGAAGCGGCTGCGCGAGCTCAAGGAGCTCATCGGCGACGAGGGCGACTAGCGCCTCTCCGTCTCGCAGCGGTTCTTGCCGGCGGCCTTGGCCCGGTAGAGCGCCGAGTCCGCGCGCTCCAGGATCGTGAGGGTCGAGTCGACCCCTCCGCCCAGGGAGGCGAGGCCGGCGCTGATGGTCAGCCTTCGTCCGAGGCCGGGCGTCCTCGCCTCCAGTCCCGACTCGACGGCCAGCCTGAGGCGCTCGCAGGCGGCCAGGGCCGCGCCGAGGGGCGAGGATGGGAAGAGGATGAGGAATTCCTCGCCGCCGTAGCGCCCCACGACGTCGTAGGGCCGCAGGGTCTCCTTCATGACGGCCGCGAGCGAGACCAGGGCCGCGTCCCCCATCTGGTGGCCGAGCTCGTCGTTGATCCGCTTGAAGTTGTCCGCGTCGATGATCGCGCAGGAGAAGGGCGCGCCCGAGCGCTTGGCCTCCGCGACCGCCTCGTCGAAGCGGGCCAGGACGTACTTCCGGTTGTGGAGCCCTGTGAGGGCGTCGGTCACCGCCGCCTCTCGCAGCTCCGAGCGCGCCTTCTCCAGCTTCAGCCGGAAGCCCCGCATGAGGAGGTGGAAGACGCCGAGCATGAGGACGGTCACGAGAAGGCCGGTCCCCGCGATGGCCAGGTAGGTGCGGCGCTTCTCCCGGTCGATGGCGGAGACCGGGAAGGACACGGAGATGCCGCCGCGCACGTCCCCGGCCTTGTAGCCCTGGGCGGCGTGGCAGGCGAGGCAGGACGCGTCGGCCTTGAGGACGCCCATGTAGCGGAACCAGGCGCCGTCCGGGCGCGCCTCCCTGGCCCAGGTCTCCGACCCTCCCCGCTCAAAGCCCTCCAGGGCGGCCTTCTCGAAGGGATCGGGGGCGTTCGAGGGGTTCACGGGCCTTAGGCTCGTTATGCGAAAGCGGAAGCTGGCCACGTTCTCCGCGAGCTCGGAGATCTCCCGGGTCATGAGGGCGGGATTCCGCTTGGTGAGGACCCGGCCGTCCGCGGCGGCTATGTCGGGATCTGCGAGCCAGGGGTTGGACTCGACGCCGGGACCTTTCAGGACATAGACGCCTCCGCGCAGGGAGTTCCACTTCCTGGTGAGGACTATCTCCTCGAAGAGGGACCTGGCGCGGGCCAGGACGGTCTCGCGCACCAGCTCCTCGTTCCTGAGGGCCATGCCCGCGAAGAGGCCGGCCAGGCAGAGCACGAGGGCCGCGTTGAAGGACATCGCAAGGATGAGGTAGGCCCGGCGCTCGGCCGGGTCCTCGAAGGCCATGCGCCGGCCCTTGATGCGCCTCATGCGGCCGCCGGCTAGCCGCGGCCCTTGAGGGCCGGCTCGCGCTTCGGGTCGGGCTTGGGCCGCACGCGGATCGCGCCCTCGCGGAGCTCGACCTTGGCCACGGAGCCGGGCCCGAGTCGGCCCGCGAGGATCTCCTCCGCGAGTCGGTCCTCTATCTCCGACTGGAGGAGGCGGCGCATGGGCCGCGCGCCGTAGGCGGGCTCGTAGCCCTTCTCCGCGAGCCAGTCCTTGGCCGAGGGGCTCACCTCGAGGACGATGCCCTTCAGGGCCACGCGCCGGGAGAGTTCCCCGAGGAGGAGCTCGAGGACCTTGCGCACCTCGTCCCGGGAGAGGGGCTTGAAGACCACGATGTCGTCCACGCGGTTCACGAACTCGGGATTGAAGCGGCGCTTGAGCTCGGAGAGGGAGGAGGAGCGAACCTCGGCGTAGGAGAGGAGCCTGTCCTCAGGCCTGAAGCCGAGGCCGCCCGAGGAGATCTCCCGCGCGCCCGCGTTGCTCGTCATGATGACGACGGCGTTCCGGAAGGAGACGGCGTGGCCCAGGTTGTCCCTGAGCTCGCCCTCCTCCAGGAGCTGGAGGAGGATGTTAAAGACCTCGGGGTGGGCCTTCTCGATCTCGTCGAAGAGGATGACCGAGTAGGGCCTGCGCCGCACCTTCTCGGTGAGCATGCCGCCCTCCTCGTAGCCGACGTAGCCCGGCGGCGAGCCCACGAGGCGGGCCGCGTTGTGGCGCTCCATGAAGTCGGACATGTCGATGCGGATCAGGGCCTCCTCGGAGCCGAAGAGGATCTCCGCGAGGCACTTCGCGACCAGGGTCTTCCCGACGCCCGTTGGCCCGAGGAAGATGAAGGAGCCCAGGGGCCGCTTCCCGTCGGAGACGCCGGCCCGCGAGCGGCGCACGGAGGAGGAGACGGCCGCGATGGCCTCCTCCTGTCCCACGACGCGGCCGTGGAGGGCCTCCTCGAGCCTGAGGAGGCGCTCGGCCTCGTTCTCCGCGAGCCGCCCCAGGGGGATGCCCGTCGCCTCCGAGAGGACGAGGCGGAGGTCGTCCTCGGTGACGGGCGCGGGGCCGCCGCGGCCGCCCGACTCCCACTCGGCCTTGAGGGCCTCGAGGCGCGCGCGGAGGCCGCGGACGCGGTCGCGGGTCTCCGCGGCCTTCTCGTAGTTCTGCGTGGAGACCAGGGCGAGCTTCTCCTCGGTGAGGCGGCGGATCTCCTCCTCGATCTCCGAAAGCTCGGGAGGCCTCGAGGGGTTGGTCACCTTCTTGAGCGCCCCCGCCTCGTCCAGGAGGTCGATCGCCTTGTCGGGGAGGAAGCGGTCGGCGAGGTAGCGCTTGGACAGGTCCACGGCGGCCTCCACGGCGCCCCGCGAGTAGGCGACTCCGTGGTACTCCTCGTAGCGGGACTTGATTCCCTCCAGCATCTCGAGGGTCTCCGACTGGCTCGGCTCCTCCACGAGGACGGCCTGGAAGCGGCGCTCCAGGGCGGCGTCCTTCTCGAAGTACTTGCGGTACTCGTCGAGCGTGGTCGCGCCGATGCACTGGATCTCGCCCCGGGAGAGGGCGGGCTTGAGCATGTTGGAGGCGTCGATGGAGCCCTCCGCCCCGCCCGCGCCGATGACGGTGTGGAGCTCGTCGATGAAGAGGATGACGTTGCCCGCGAGGGCTATCTCCTTCATGATGCGCTTCAGGCGCTCCTCGAACTCGCCGCGGTACTTCGTGCCCGCGACGACGGAGGCGATGTCCAGGGCGAGGAGGCGCTTGCGCGAGAGCTCGTCCGGCGCGTCGCCGCGGGCGAAGCGCAGGGCGAGGCCCTCGACGATGGCCGTCTTGCCGACCCCCGGCTCGCCGACGAGGACGGGGTTGTTCTTGGTCCGGCGCGCGAGGATCCGCACGACGCGGCCGATCTCGCGCTCGCGGCCGACGACGGGGTCGAGCCGGCCCTCGCGGGCCAGGGCGGTCAGGTCGCGGGCGTGCTCGTCGAGGAGGGGCGTCCTCGCGGGCGCCTGGCCCCGCGGCGCCGGGGCCGGGGCCTTGCGCTCCTCGGGGGGACGGCGCGCGTCGGCCCGCTCCTCCGCGCCCTGGCCCGGCTCGCGGAGGAGGCGGACGGCGGCGCGGAGCTGCTCGTAGTAGACGCCGTAGCGGGAGAGGAAGCGCTCGAAGGCGGCGCCCTGCTCCCGGGCCGCGGCGACGACGAAGTGCTCGGTCCCGATGTACTCGGAGGAGGACATGTTCGCCTCCTCCGCCGCCGTCTCGAGGAGGCTCCGGGAGCGGCGCGAGAGCGGGAGGTCGCCGAGGACGAAGCCGGCGCGCTTGCGCTCCAGGGAGCGCTCGAGCTCGTCGCGGAGCTCGAGGGGATCGATCTTGAGGCTGCGGAGGGCCTTGAAGCCCAAGCCCTCGCCCTCCCTGAGGATCGCCAGGAGGACGTGCTCGGGCTGGAGCTGGTCCGAGCGGCTCCGCTTGGCCTCCTCCTGGGCGAGGGTCGTGAGGACGCGCTGGGCGCGGTGCGTTAGCCCCTTGAACATCGATCTCCTCCCTAGCTCAATACTAATGCTGCGACTGCCCTCTCGGCCAGTCGCGCCCGCTGGCGCTCGGCCTCCGCGGCGTCGGCGAGGGCCGAGGCCCCGCGGAGCGCGAGGCAGCCCGGCCCCAGGGAGACGAGGAGGCCGGCGAGGGCCTCCGGCGTCGCCGCCGGCGCAGAGCCCCCGGCCGCGACGGCTTGCGCGACGCCGGCCTCGGCGACGCCGCCCTCGGCGACGCCGCTCTCGGCGACGCCCGCCAGGAGGGCGAGCCGCAAGGCCGAGACGTGGGCCTGGGCCTCGGCGGCGGGGAGCCGCCGGCAGTAGCGGAGGAGGCCGAGGGCCCGTCCCGCGAGGTCGAGGAGGTCCTCGCGCCGCGGGCCCGCGAGTTCGGCCCTAGCTCGCCGCTCCGCCTTGACGAGGGGCCTAAGGACGGCTTCTAGACCTTCCGCGAGCTCCGCCGGGGAGAGGCCGTAGGCCCTCTCGGTCGAGACCTCGTAGAGGTCTCCCGCCGAGCCCGTCTCGGCGCCATAGAAGCCCCTCAAGCCGAAGCCGGCAGCGAGGACGGGCCGGAAGGCCCGCTCGGCGAGGCCGGCGACGGCGAGGGCCGGGAGGTGGAGGGTCGCCGTGAGCGCTACGCCCGAGCCCAGGTCGGCCGTCCTGGCGGAAAGATAGCCGAACTCCTCGTCGAAGGCTGGCTCGAAGCCCCTCGCCCCGGCCGCGGCCTCGAAGGCGGCGGCCCGGCTCAGGGCCAGGCCCAGCGCGGCCTGGGGCGAGAGGCCGGGAAGGCGGGCGACGAGGCGGAGATGGTCGATCTCGTCGAAAAGGCAGTAGAAGGGTTCCCGTCCCGAATAGGCCAGGAGGGCGCCGGGATCGAGGGCGTAGGCCCTGGAGACGAAGCCCGTCTCCACGAGGGCGCGCCGCGCCGCCTCTCCGGCCGAGGCCAGGGAGAGGAGGCGCCAATCCTCCAGGGCCGCGGCGACTGGGGCTGCGATCTTGCGCGAGGGGGCCGATTCCGAGCCCGCGCCGGGAAAGGCCAGGCCTGAGAGGTTCCTCGCGACGCGGGCCTTGGTCCAGAGGACGACGTCGGCGTCGGAGCCCTCCCCGCCCGAGAGGACGAAGCCGGGAGCGCCGCGGATCAGGGCGAAGGGCTCGGCCGCGGCGGCGGGAAAAGCTCCGCCCGCGGCGGCAGGGCCTTCGGCGGCGCTCGGGACGGCAGGGCCTGCGCCGGCTGGCGGAGCGGCCGTCGCGGAGGGTGCGGCCGCCGCGGCGGTCGGCGGGTTGGCGGAGCCAGGGGCGGCTCCTGCGGCATTCAGCTTCGCGAGGCTGTCGCGGATCGAGGCCGCGAGTTCGTACGCTTCCGCGGCGAGGGCAGCCTCCAAAGAGGCCTCGAGGGCGGGCTCCGAGAGCCGGGCCTCGGCAAGCTCGCCCGTCCTGGCTTCCGGCCCGGGCTCAGGCGCCGGCTTGTGCGCCGGCGCGGCTCGGACCGCGGACTCGGCGCCGGCCGCGGGAGCCACTCCGCGGAAGAAGGGCGGCTTGGCGGAAGAGCGGAGGATGCGTCCGAGCTCGGCGCGGAAGGTGGCGACGCAGGAGGGGCAGCCGAGACGGCCCTCGCGCCTGAGCTCCTCGACGCCCAGGCCGCAGGAGGGACAGGCCGCGGGCAGGCCGGTCCCCGCCTCCGCCTCCGGCGCGAGCAGCTCCTCGATGCGAAGCTCGATCCGGCCGTTGCCCGCCGAGAGGCCCCTCCGCTTCGCGCATTCCTCGCAGAGGGCCAGGTCCTCGCTCGAGTCGCCGCGGCTCCGGCGTATGAACAGGGCGGCTTCGCGCTCGCCGCAGATGGCGCAGATCATGTCAGCTGACTATAGTCGAAGGCGCCTGAAAAGTATAGATTCTTCAATAAAGAGCCACGTTCAAAGGAGTCATTCCCATGACGAGACGATATGCCTTCCGCGCCTCCGCACTGGCCCTCCTGGCCTTCGGCGCCGCCTTTTTCCTCCCCGCCCAGGAGGCCGGCAAGGGCCAGGCGGTCCGCCTTGGCGCCCTGAAGGGGCCCACGGGCATCGGCATGATCCATCTCTTCGAGACGCCTCCCGAGCTCCCGGGCGGCGGAAGGCTCGAACCCGTCGCCGTCCCCAACGCCGAGGTCATGACGGCCAAGGCGGTCTCCGGCGAGTACGACTTCGCCGTCCTTCCCCTCAACATGGCGGCCAAGCTCTACTCGGCCGGCATTCCCTTGAGCCTCGCCGCCGTCGTGGGCGACGGGATGGTCTCCTTCTTGACCTCGGACCCGGCCGTCTCCTCCCTCGCCGACCTCAAGGGCAAGGAAATCTTCGTGGCCGGCCAGGGCGCGACCCCGGACTACCTCCTTCGCCGCCTCTTGAAAGAGACCGGCCTCGATCCCGAAAAGGACCTGCGGCTCGCCTACTCCCTGCCCTACCCGGAGATGGCCGCGGCCTTGGCGGCCGGCAAGATAAGCACCGCCGTCCTCCCCGAGCCCTTCGCCACCCTCGCCCTCCAGGCCAACCCGGCCCTCAAGAGCCCCCTGGACCTGGGTGCGCTCTGGACCAAGGCCACCGGCCAGAAGAGCTACCCGATGTCGGCCCTGGTCGTGAGCCGCAAGCTCGCCGCCGAGAGGCCGGAGGCCGTCCGCGCCGTCCTCGCTGCGGTGAAGTCCTCCATCGAGGCGGTCAAGGCCGATCCCGCCAGCGCCGGCCTCCTCGTGGAGAAGCACGAACTCGGCCTCAAGGCTCCCGTCGCCGCGAAGGCCATCCCGAGGAGCGCCTATGTCTTCGTGCCGGCGCCCGGCGCCCGCCCCGCGGTGGAGGCCCTCCTCAGGGTCTTCCTGGAGACCTCCCCCGCCTCCATCGGCGGCAAGCTCCCCGACGGGGGCTTCTACGCCGCCTTCTAGGCGCCGCGCGGCGATAGGCGCCGCCTCGAGCGTCGGGATACTCCTCGCCTGGAAGCTCCTTTCCCTCGCCGTGGGCAAGGAGCTCATCCTTCCGCCGCCCGAGCGGGTCTTCGCCGAGGCCCTGGTCCTCTACCCGAGCCCCCGCTTCCTGGCGGCCCTCTTCGGGACCTTCCTGCGGGGCCTCGCGGCCTTCGGCGTCTCCGTCCTGGCGGGAGCGGCCGCCGGCCTCGCGGCCGGCCTGTCCCCGCTGGTCGAGGCCGCCCTGGCCCCCCTCCTCACGCTGATCCGGGCGACCCCCGTCCTGGCCCTCATCCTGGTCGCCCTCCTCTGGTTCCCCTCGGGCGCCGTTCCGGTCTTCGCCGCCTTCCTCATGGCCTTCCCGGTGATGGCGACGAGCGCCGCGGAAGGGGCCCGAGCGGCCGATCCCCGCCTCCTGGAGATGGCCCGGCTCTTCCGCGTGCCGCGGGCCTCGGTCTTCAGGAAGATCCGCCTGCCCGCCGCCGCCCCCCACCTCCTGGCCGGCGCGAAGAGCGCCCTCGGCCTCTCCTGGAAGGTGGTCGTCGCCGGCGAAGTCCTCTCGCAGCCCCTGCGCGCCCTGGGCACGGGCATGCAGGACGCCCGCGTCCTCCTGGAGACGCCTCGGGTGCTGGCCTGGGCGGCCGCAACGGTCGCCCTCTGCGGCCTCACCGAATGGGCCTTCGGCCACGCCGCGAAGAGGGCGCTCCGCCATGTCCTATGAGCTCCGCGCGGCGCGCAAGTCCTACGACGGCCAGCCCGTCCTGGACGGCCTGGACCTGTCGATCGGGAAGGGCGAGATCCTCGTCGTCCTGGGGCCCTCGGGCTGCGGAAAGACAACTCTCCTCAATGTCCTCGCGGGCCTTTCGCCCCTGGACTCGGGCCTGAGGCTCGGCTTCGAGGCCGCCCGCTTCTCCTACGCCTTCCAGGAACCCCGCCTCCTGCCCTGGCTCACGGCTCGGGAGAACGCCGCCTTCGCCCTCTCAGGCGCCCTGCCGCGTGAGGAGGCCCTGTCCCGCGTCGACGCCCTGCTCGAGGCGGCGGGCCTGTCGGCGGCCGCGCAGAGGCGCCCCGGCGAGCTATCGGGCGGCATGCGCCAGCGGCTATCCCTGGTGCGGGCCTTCGCCTATCCCGCGGAGATCCTCCTCCTGGACGAGGCCTTCGAGTCCGTCGACCTGAAGACGAAGATCGAGCTCATGGACGCCTTCCTGGGGCTATGGAAGAGGGAAAGGCCGACGGCCGTCTGCGTCACCCACGACGTGGAGGAGGCGGCCTACCTGGCCGACAGGGCCATCGTCCTCTCGCCTCGGCCCGCCCGGGTCGTGGACGACTTCGCCATCGAGGCGCCGCGGGAGCTCCGCTCCCTGGGCTCGGAAGCGACGATGGAGGCCGAGGCGAGGCTCTACCGCCTGGTCCTGGGCGCGGGCCGCTAGCCCGGCTCTATCGCCTGGGCGGGCCGCTAGCCCGGCTCTATCGCCTGGGCGCGGGCCGCTAGCTCGGCTCGGCCAGGGCCTCGTCGACGGCTTCCGAGAGCTCCTGCTCCGTGAAGGGCTTCGGGAGGAAGCGGCCCGGGGGGCTCCCCGCCGCGGCCTTCCCCGAGGCCCCGTCAGCGGCCTTGTCCGTGGCGCGCTCGGGGTGGCCGGAGATGAAGATCACCTTGAGTCCGGGTATCGCGCCCGCGAGTCGCCTCGCCAGCCTGTAGCCGTCCATGATCGGCATCACGAGGTCGGTTACGAGGAGCTCGATCGGGCTGCCGCCGCTCTCCGCGAGGAGGATGGCCTCGCCCGCGTTCGCGGCGACGAGGACGCGATGGCCGCGCCTTCCGAGGAACTTGCCGGCCAGGAGGCGGATCTCCTCGTCGTCGTCGACGAAGAGGATCGTGCCCGGGCGGCGGGCCAGGGCCTCGCGCTGGTCCTCGCTGGACGAGGCCGGGCCGCCGGCCGCTCCCGCCTGGGGCCGCCGCGTCTCGGGAAAGTAGACGGTGAAGGTCGAGCCCTCGCCCGAGGCCGAGCTCACGCCGACGGCTCCTCCCGCCTGCTTCGCGATGCCGTAGACGGTGGAGAGGCCGAGCCCCGTGCCCTTGTCGCGGGCCTTCGTCGTGAAGAAGGGCTCGAAGATCCGCGGCAGGATCTCCGGCGCGATGCCGCCGCCTGAGTCCCTGACCGAGAGGGCCGCGTAGCGGCCGGGCGCCAGGGTCTCGAGGCCGACCGCCCTCGGGACGGCGAGCGACTCCAGGCGCGTGGAGACGAGGAGGCGGCCGCCGCCGGGCATCGCGTCCTTCGCGTTGACGACGAGGTTGACGACGACCTGCTCGACGTGGGTCGGGTCGGCGAAGATCTCGGGCAGGCCCTCGCCCAGGTCGAAGGAGAGGGAGATCTCCTCCGTGAGGAGGCGCCTGAGCATCCGCTCCATGTCGCCCACGAGGGCGTTGAGCGCGAGGTTCTTGGGCGCGACGGGCTGCTGGCGCGAGAAGGCGAGCAGCTGCCGCGTGAGCGCCGCCGCCTTCGCGGCGGCCTTCCTGATGCCCTCCACGTCGTCCTTGAGCTCGGGGTACTTCTCCGCGCTCTCCGAGAGGAGGTTCGCGTAGCCGAGGACGGCCGTGAGGATGTTGTTGAAGTCGTGGGCGACGCCGCCGGCCAGCCGTCCGACCGCCTCCATCTTCTGCGACTGGCCGAGCCTCTCCTCCAGGACGCGGCGGTCGGTCAGGTCGGAGAACTCGCCCTGGATCCCGGCGGCGTTGCCGTCGCCGTCCGTGAGGAGGGCCGCGTTCGCGAGCACGATGAGCTCGCCGCCGCCCGGCTTCCTGAGCGCGAGCTCGGCCGCCTCCACGCGGCGCGACCGCGCGAGGCCCGCCTTGAAGGATTCCCAGGAGGCCGAGTCGTGGAAGATCTCCCTAAGGCGGGGCAGCGGCGCGTCCGCCTCGAGCCCGATGAGGCGGCGGAAGGCCGCGTTCGCCTCGATGACGCGGTCCTGCGCGTCCGCGAGGAAATTGCCGGAGATGCCCTCCTGGAAGAGGCGGCGGAAGCGCTCCTCGCTGTCGCGGAGGCGCCGCTCCATCCCCGCCCGGTAGAGGGCTATCTCGATGGAGGTGCGGAGCTCCCGCTCCTCGAAGGGCTTGAGGATGTAGGCGAAGGGCTGGGTGAGCTTGGCGCGGGCTATCGTCTCGTCGTCGGCGAAGGCCGTGAGGAGGATGACCGGCGTCTTCCAGCGGTCGTGGACGATCTTCGCGGTCTCCACGCCGTCCAGGCTGCCGCGGATCTTGATGTCCATGAGGACGAGGTCGGGACCGAGCTCGTCCATGCGCGCCAGGAGCTCGTCGCCCGAGGGGAAGAGCCCCGAGACCCGGTAGCCGGAGCGCTCGAGGAAGTTCTTGATGTCGAGGGCGACGATGTACTCGTCCTCTACGACGGCGATCGCGGGAGACTCCGGCAATGAGGCCACCTACTCCCTCGGGGCGAAGCCCAGCTTGGCTATCTCTTCCCTGAGCCTCTCGCGGTCGATGGGCTTCACGAGGTAGCTCGTCGCGCCGCCCTGGTAGTAGGCCTCGATGACGTTGCGCGGATCCTCCAGGACGCTCGTCATCACGATCTTCGCCTCCTCCGCGGGCTTCACCCCGAGCTCGCGCTCGAGCTCGCGGATGCGCTTGAGCGCCTCGTGGCCGTCCATCTTGGGCATCATGATGTCCATGAAGACGAGGTCGTAGGGCTTGTACTCGTCCCAGGCCACGCGGAAGGCCTGCACCGCCTCCTCGCCGTCCACGACGACGTCCACGTCGCCGTAGGGGGCCAGGAGCTTCTGCATCATCCTCCGCGAGCCGAAATCGTCCTCAACGACCAGTATTTTCACGGCGGGCCCCTCCTTCGAGCCTCATGAGTCCACGCGCGGAACGGCGGCCGCACCCAGGCGGCGCGCCCTCTCTATCACGCCCCGGAGGCCCTCGCCGTCTCCCTTGCGGGAGAGGAGGAGGGCGGAGAAGGCGAGGCGCTCGCAGGATTCCGCTCCGCGGGCGACGAAAAGCTCCCTGTATTCCTTGGAGACGCGCTCGGCGGCGGCGAAGTCGAGGCTCTCCAGGCTCGCCTCTAGGCGCGCGGCCAGGTTCCCGAGCTCGGCGCCCTCGGCGAGCTCGCCCTGGACGGCGGCCACGGGCGTTCCGCCGGCGGCCACGGACGCGCCGCGGGCCGCTGAAGGCGCGGCGCCTTTCGCCAGAGGCGCGCCGCGGGCGGCCGGCGCGGCGACCGCGGGGGCGGCAGGAGCGACAGGAACGGCGGCTGACGCGCCCCGGGCCGCGCTCCTGGCCGGTCCTCGAGTTGCGGCTTTCGACGATCCCAGGGGCGCTTCGGCGTGGCCGTCGAGCCAGGCGTGGCAGAGATCGCGGTCCCCGACTCCGAGCTCCAGGAGGGCCGAGACAAGGTGGCGGGCGCGGACAGGAAGGGGCAGGACGGGACCCTCGCGGCGCTTCGCGGGACCGGAGCCGCCGAAGCGCCTCGCGACGACCAGCGGCAGGGGCCTGGCACCGTCCAAGGCGCCCGCCCCGCCCTTCACGGCGGCCCCGGCCAGGGCGAGTTCGTCCGCCACCAGGCAGTCGAGGGCCGGCCCTTCCGCGCCGGCTTGTCCGGGCAAGGCAGCCGCGCCCAGGGACGAGAGGAGCTCCTCGAGATCGCGCCTCGCCTCTCCTTCGAAGCCGAGGAGGCCGATCCGCAGGCCGGAGAGGGGCCGCCCTCCCGCGCCGTCCGCGGAGGCCTTTCCGTCGCCGCCCGGCTCCGCGCTCCCCGCGGGGAGGCCGAAGGGGAGGATGAGCTCGAAGCGGCTGCCCTTCCCGGGAGCGCTCCTCACGGCGACGTCGCCCCCGAGGAGCTCGACGCTCCTCGCGACTATGGCCAGTCCCAGCCCCGTGCCGCCCGCCGAGCGGGTCCTGGATCCGTCGAGCTGGGTGAAGCGCCCGAAGGCCTCGCCGATCCGCTCCGCGGGCATGCCTATCCCCGAATCCTCCAGGGCAAAGCCCAGGAGGAGGCCGCCCGGAGGGGGCTTGGGGAAGGCCGCCCCGGACGAGGCTCCCATGCGGAACTCGTCCGGGCGGCCCGCCGCCGCTCCCTCCGGAAGGCGGCCGACCTCGAGGCGCACCCCGCCCCGCTCGGTGAACTTGAGGGCGTTGTCCGCGAGGTTGTGGAGGGCCTGCTTGAGCCGCCCCGGGTCGCCCACGAGGAAGGCCGGCAGGGAGGGATCCAGGCGGAAGGTCGCCTCGAGGCCCTTCGAATGCGCGCCCACGGCCAGGACGTCGACGATGCCGTCCAGGAGGCCGGCCAGGGAGAAGGCCTCGAGCTCGGCGGAGAGGCGGCCCGACTCCAGGCTCGCGAAGTCGAGGATGGAGTCGATGAGGGCTGAGAGCGTCTTCGCGCCGGCGAGGGCCGAGGAGAGGTAGTCCCGCTGCTCCTCGTCCGCGGCCTTGTCCAGGGCGAGCTCCGTGAAGCCGATGACGCTGTTCAGGGGCGTCTTGAGCTCGTGGCTCACGTTGGCGAGGAACTCCCCCTTGAGCCTGCTCGTCTCCTCCGCGAATTCCTTGGCCTTGCGGATCGAGAGCTCGTACTGGAATTTGTAGAGGGCGAGCTCGATCGCGATGCGGAGCTCCCGCTCGTGGAAGGGCTTCACGATGTAGCCGTAGGGGCTCGCGAGCTTGGCCCGCTCCAGGGTCTTCTCGTCGGTGAAGGCGGTGACGAAGATGATGGGGAGGTCGACGAGCTCCCGCGCGGCCCTGGCCGTCTCTATGCCGTCCGCCGCCCCCTTCAGCTTGATGTCCATGAGGACGAGGTCGGGCGGCTCCGGCCCCGTCATGGCCTCCAGCGCCGCCGGCCCCGAGTCGACGACGGCCCTGACCCCGTAGCCAAGGGCCTCCAGGCGCATCCGCATGTCGAGGGCGACGATGTTCTCGTCCTCGACGATGAGGATGCCCCCCTTCCTCACCTGGCCTCTCCGCTCGCCTTGGCGGCGTCGGCGAAGGCCGCGTCCACGTCCAGGATGACGATGAAGCGGCCGTCCTTCTCGGCTATGCCGGAGATGAGGCCCTCCTGGCCGCGCCCGCCGAAGCGGGGGGCCCGGTCGATGCGGGAGGGATCGATGTCCACGACCTCGCGCACCGCGTCCGCGAGCACGCCGATGGTCAGGTCGTCCCCGCCGTAGTCGATGTGGAGCACGACGATGCCCTTGCCCTCGGGCTCGGCCTCGGAAGCGGCGGCCGCGGCCAACGCCTTGCCCTCGGCCTCGGCGAGCTCCTGGGCCAGGCCGCCGAAGCGGCTCCGCAGGTCGGCCACGGGGATGACCGTGCCGCGGTAGTTGATGACGCCGCGGAGGTGGGCGGGGGCCTTGGGCACCCTCGTTATCGGCATCGGCTCCAGGACGACCTCGACGCGCTCGACCTCGAGGGCGTAGGACTCCCCGCCGAGCTCGAAGGAAAGGTAGCGGCCGCTCTTCTCGCCGTTCACTCGCGTCCTCCCGTCCTCACTCCGCGACCTTCTTGACGATGCCCAGGAGCTTGTCGGCGTTGAAGGGCTTCACGATCCAGCCGGTGGCCCCCGCCTCCTTGCCCTCGTTCATCTTCGAGCCCTGGGACTCCGTCGTGAGGACGAGGATCGGGGTGAACTTGAACTTGGGCAGCTCCCTGGCCTTGCGGATGAAGCCGATCCCGTCCAGGTTGGGCATGTTGACGTCGGTGATGATGAGGTCCACCGCGTCGAGGGTCCCGAGCACGTTCAAGGCGTCGAGGCCGTCCTGCGCCTCCACCGTGTCGTAGCCTTCCTGCTTCAATATGAACGAGATGCTCTGCCTGATCGCGGCCGAGTCGTCTACGACGAGGATCTTCTTGGCCATCTTGCTTCTCCTTGTATCCGCTGGCCGCGTCCCTGGCGGCAGGCTTGGCTGTCGTATACCTAGCGCGCGCGGCGCTGGACTTCCTGGGCGATGCCCCCGAGGGGCAGGATCACGTCCACTCCGCCGAGCTTGATGGCCTCGTTGGGCATGCCGAAGACGACGCAGGAGGCCTCGTCCTGGGCGATCGTCTGCGCGCCCGCGTCGTGGAGCTCCTTCATGCCCCTGGCGCCGTCGTCGCCCATGCCGGTCATGATGACGCCTATCGCGTTCTTCGCGGCGTAGCGCGCCGCCGAGCGGAACAGGACGTCGACGCTGGGCCGGTGGCGGCAGACGAGCGGGCCTTCCTTCACCTCGACATAATAGCGCGCGCCGGACCTCTTGAGGAGGGTGTGGCGGTTGCCCGGGGCGATGAGGGCGCGGCCGCGGATCACGGTGTCGTTGTCCTCGGCCTCCTTGACGTTGATGCGGCACAGCCCGTCCAGGCGCATGGCGAAGGCGGCGGTGAAGTGCTCGGGCATGTGCTGGACGATGACGATGCCCGGCGCGTCCTCGGGGAAGAGCTCCAGGAATTCCCGCAGGGCCTCGGTGCCGCCGGTGGAGGCGCCGACGACGACGACCTTCTCCGTGGTCTCCACGAAGACGCGCCCCGCCTCGGGCTTGGGCAGCATGACGTCGGCGGTGAGCTTGGGGGAGACCTCGCGGTCCAGGCTGCGCTGCCGGCCGGCCTCGGGGCGGGCGGGGGCGACGAGGCTCGAGAGCTTGTTCCGCGAGAGGTAGGCCGCCTTCACCGCGTCGCAGATCCTCACCTTCGATTCCTCGATGAACTGCTTCGTGCCGAGCTTGGGCTTCTGGATGATCTCCACGGCGCCGTACTCCAGGGCCTTGATCGCGTTCTCCGAGCCCTCCTCGGTCTTGGAGGAGCAGACGACGACGGGCAGCGGCGCCGTCTGCATGATCGACCTGAGGAAGGTGAGCCCGTCCATCCGCGGCATCTCGACGTCGGTGATGATCACGTCGGGCCGCATGGTCTCCAGGTGCTTCTGGGCGAAGATGGGGTCGGCGGAGGCGTTGACGACCTCGATCTGGGGGTCCGACTCGAGGACCTCCCTCAGGGTCTGCCTCACCACGGCCGAGTCGTCGACGAGCATCACCTTGATAGTCTGCTTCATTGGGCCTCCGCTGTTCCCGCCCTAGGCGCGCGAGTAGATGGTCGGCGCGACGCTCCGGAGGGGCAGGTCCATGCCCGTCAGCGTCTCCGAATGCCCGAGGATGAGCCATCCGCCGGGGCGCACGTACCTGCAGATCCGCCCCAGGATGAGCTCCTGGACGGCCCGCTCGAAGTAGATGATGACGTTGCGGCAGAAGACCACGTCGAAGAGCCCGTCTATCGGGTAGCGCTCGTCCATGAAGTTGATGCGCGCGAAGCTCAGCTTGGCCCTGAGCTCGGGCTTGATCCTGACGAGGCCCGAGGCCGGGTCCTTGCTCCGGAGGAGGTACTTCTTCTTGAAGCTCATGGGGATGGGGGCCGCCTTCTCCTCTTCGTAGACGGCCGCCTTGGCCTTGTCGAGGACCTGGGTGGACAGGTCGCTCGCGAGGATCCTGTAGGAGAAGCGGGGGTTCGCCTCGCGGAACTCCTCCAGGACCATCGCCAGGGTGTAGGGCTCCTCGCCCGTCGAGCAGCCGGCCGACCAGAAGGACATGGTCCCGCCGCGGGCGGCGGCCGCGGGCAGGATGGACTCCACCAGGTACTCGAAGTGGTCGGCCTCCCGGAAGAAGTCGGTCTTGTTGGTCGTGACGGCGTCGATCATGTTGATGAGCTCGGACTCGCGGCCCTGGGGCGAGAAGACGAAGTCCACGTACTCGGTGAAGCCGGACATCCCGAAGTGGCGGATGCGCTTCTGCAGCCTGGACTCCAGCATCACGCGCTTGGTGTCCGGCATGCGTATGCCGAGCTCGCTCTCGATGAAGCCCGCGAGGCGCCGGAAATCCCCGTCGCCGAGCGACGAGGGAGGCGCCACTCCCGGGACGGCGCGGTAGCTCCCCGGCTCGCTCATCGCTCCGATCCCTTCGCGGCCTTTCGCGCGCTCTCCCGCTGGACGGCGTAGGACAGCCGGTTCACGTCCAGGATCAGGGCCACCGTGCCGTCGCCCAGGATGGTGGCGCCGGAGACGCCCTCCACGTCCTTGAACATCCGCCCCAGGGGCTTGATGACGGTCTGGTAGTCGCCGACCACCTGGTCGACGACGAAGCCGATCTTCGCGTCCTGGGCCGCGGCGATGACGATCTGCTCGATCTCCGGCTCCTCGCCCGGGGTCTCGAAGGCCTCGCGGAGCGGGAGGAAGGGCACGAGCTCGTCGCGGTAGGAGAGGATCCTCCGGTCGCCGTAGGCCGCGAGCTCCTCGCGCCGTATCTCGATGCAGCCGTCTACCGAGGAGAGCGGGATGACGTAGTGCTCGCCCTCGATGCGGACGAGGAGGCCCTCGATGATCGCGAGGGTGAGGGGTATCTTGAGGGTGACGGTCGTCCCCTTCCCCTTCTCCGTCTGGAGGCTCACCGAGCCGCCCAGGGAGTCGATCTCCCGCTTCACGACGTCCATGCCGACGCCGCGGCCCGAGACCGCGCTCACGACCTTCGCGGTGGAGAAGCCGGGCGCGAAGATGAGGAGGTAGAGGTCCTCGTCGGCGATCTCCTGGCCGGGGGACAGGATGCCCCTTTCCACGGCCTTCCCGTAGATCGCGTCCTTGTCGAGGCCCTTGCCGTCGTCGGTCACCTGGATGAGGACGTAGGCGCCCGAGTGCCTGGCGGAGAGGAGGATGCTGCCCTTCTCGGGCTTGCCCGCGGCCCTGCGCACGTCCGGCCGCTCGATGCCGTGGTCCAGGGAGTTGCGGATGATGTGGACGAGGGGGTCGCCGAGCTTCTCGATGACAGTCTTGTCGAGCTCGGTCTCAGCGCCCTCGGTGAGGAGCTCGGCCTCCTTGCCGAGCTCCAGGGAGAGGTCGCGGACGACGCGCCGGAACTTGTTGAAGGTGCTCCCGATGGGGAGCATCCGGATGGACATCGTGTTGTCGCGGAGCTGGGCGATGAGCCGCTCGAACTGCTCCGAGATGGAGGAGAGGGGCCCGTCCTGGAGGTCGAGGGAGGTGCGGGAGAGCCGGGCCTGGAGGGTGACGAGCTCGCCGACCAGGTCCACGAGGGCGTCCAGCTTGTCCGACGCGACCCTGACCGAGCCCATGCCGGCCTCGCCGCGCTCCTGCACCTTCTTGAGGTGCTCCTGCTCCACGAGGGCCGACTCGATCTCGGGCTTCGTGGCGATGTGCTTCTCGACGAGGACCTCGCCCAGGCGCTTCTGCGAGCCCAGGGCCTCGCGGAGGGAGTCCGCGCTGACGATCCCGCGGTCCACCAGGATCTCGCCGAGCCGCTTGGAGCGCCCCTCCTCGTCCAGGGGGGCCTCCTCCACCCTCTCGATCCTGAGCTCGGAGCTGTCCTCCACGAAGATGAAGACGTCGCGCAGGTCGTTCTCGCTCTTCGCCGTGGTGAGGAGGACATCCCAGTAGCAGACGCATTTCTCGGGATCGAGGGCGTCGAGGGAGACTATCGCCTCGGTGTGCGGGTAGACCGCGGCGCTGCCGAGGGAGGAAAGCTCCTCCACGAGGTTGAGCGCCTTCGTGCCGTCCATGAAGATGTCGGGCTTGGGCCGCCAGAAGACGCGGTAGGTGACAAGGCCCGAGGGGGCGGCCGGCGCCTCCGCCGCCCCGGCGGCAGGCTCGGCCGCGGGCGCCTGGGCTTGGGCGGGAGCTTGGGCCGCGGCGGCCTGGGGCTGGGAGGCGGCCCGGGGAGCGGCGGAGGCCGCGGGGGCGGACGGCGCAGAGGACTGGGGAGCGGCTGGGGCCGCCTGCGCCGCGGCCTCGGCCGCGGCCGCCTGGGGCTTACGGCCCGCGTCCGTCGCCGCGTACTCGCGGTAGCGCAGCAGGATCCCCTCGCCGTCGCCGGAGACCTCGGCGGGAGGCGGCTCGTCGAATTCGAGGAGGCGCCGCAGGTGGTCGCGGGCCTTGAGGGTGAGGCCGATGAAGTCCTTCGTGATGGGGAGGGTCCCGTTCCTGCACTGGTCCAGGACTGACTCCACCTCGTGCGTGAACTTCGAGATGGTCTCGAAGCCGAACATCGCGGAGGAGCCCTTCACGGTGTGGATGGCCCGGAAGGCCGCGTTGATGAGCTCGCCGTTGAGCGGCTGCGACTCGAGCTCGAGCAGGGTGTCCTCGAGCTGGGAGAGGAGCTCGTAGGACTCCTCCCGGAAGGCGGCCTTGAATTTGTCGATCATCGGAGCTCCCTCAACTCAGAAATCCAAGAGCCCGGCCTCGAAGTCCTCGGCCCGCTCGACGAAACCCCGCAGGAAGCCGCAGGCCACGAGACGCTTGGCGACGCGGGGCTTCACGGACCCCGCGAAATGGAATTCCCTGCCCGAGGCCTTGGCGCTCCTGCGCGCCGCGTAGAGGACCTGGAGGCAGGCGAGGTCGAGCTCCTCGAGCTCGGAGAGGCTCACGAAGGCGGGCTCCTGGCCGGCCAAGAGGGCCTGGAGCTCGCTCTTGAGCCCGGCGGCGCGGTCGACGGTGTAGGCGCCGCTCAGGGCGAGAGTCTTGGGCGCTGCTTTCTTCGGTGTCGGCATAGGGCTCCCTTGAGACTACTATAGACTGTAGCCCGTAAATTTCAAGCCTTAAGGGAGCTTTGGCCGGGGCCGGCCAGTGCCGAAAGGCCCGCCAAGGAGGGAAAACCCGCTAGATGAAGTCGGGTATGTCCAGGGGGGCGGGAATCTGGATGATGCTCTCCAGGAAGCCGGCCTTGCGCTTCTTCACGTGGATCTGGATCACCGCGGCGCGGAGCTCCTTGTCGACGATGAAGCGGCGCAGGGCGAAGGGGTCGTTCTCGGAGAGGCCGCTCTCGTCGGCTATGGAGCCGGGGTAGATCTTCGCCACGCTGTAGGCCTCGGGCTCGAGGAAGGAGCCCGGCAGGGGCCGCACGCTCATCCCGAAGAGGGCCGGGAAGAGGAGGTCGCGTCGGTCGAGGGAGGCGGCGGCCTCCAGGGGCGAGAAGGGCCTCTTCCTCAGGGCGCGCAGGGCCGAGGAGGCCTCCCCTTTCGGGTCGGCGCCCCCCGTCTTGACCAGGGCGAGCTCCCCCGGCGAGCGGGAGAGGAGGTAGGCCTGGGCCTCGACGATCTTTCCGAAGGAAGCGCCGTCCACCGACAGGAGGCGGGAGCCCGCCTCGAGGCCGGGCGGCGCCGAGGGATGGCGATAGCTGATCTCGAGGGCCTTGCCGCCCTCGCTATTGGGCGAGGCCGAGCCCAGGTCGGCGAGGGAGAGGCCGAGCCAGGCCCGCTCCACCTCGCTGCCCCTGAAGAGGGCGGGGAGGACCCTGGCGGCCCAGGCCGCGGGGATGGCGAAGTTGAGGCCCTGGAACTGGGGCATGCCCGCGAAGACCACGCCGGCCAGGGCGCCCGACTCGTCGACGAGGGGGCCGCCCGAGTTGCCGGGGTTGAGGGCCGCGTCCACCTGCATGGCCTCGCCCGTCTGGAGGAGGCGCCGGCCGGAGGCCGACACGATGCCCGCCGTCACGGTGTTCTCGAGGCCGAGGGGCGAGCCGATCGCGTAGATCCGGTCGCCCGGCCCCGGCGCGGCGCCGGCGCCGACCGGGAAGACGTACTCCGGCCTCGCCTCGACCTTGATGAGGGCCAGGTCGAGGAGGCGGTCCCAGCCCACGACCTTGGCCGGTATCCGCGCCTCGGGGGCGTCGGAGGGCCTCACGCTCAGGCGGGAGTAGCCCTCGAACTTGGGATCGACCTCGCTCTCTATGACGTGGTAGTTCGTGAGGACGTAGCCGCCGCCGTCGATGTAGAAGCCCGAGCCGAGCATGCGGTCGGGACTCCCGAGGCCCTGCTCGATCTTGATGCCGCGGTCCACGCGGATCGTGACGACGCCTTTGCGCATGTCCGCCATCGAGTCGCGGCTCGAAAGGAGGGCAAGGGCCTTCTCCGGCAGGCCGAGGCCCCTCGCGGCGAGTTCGCGGCCCAGGCGGGAGAGGACGGCCCTGTTCCTGGCCTCGAGGGCACGGCCGGCCCAGAGGAGGAGCTCCTCCTTCGGCGCCGCGTCGGCGGCAAGCGGCGCGCCGGTCGCGGCTCCATCGCCGGCCGAGCCGGCGGCGCCTGCTTTGCCCGCCGCGCCGGCGGCGGACATCGCTGAGCCGGCGGCCTCCGCCGCTCCAAGGCCGCGGGCGTCCAGGGACTCGAGGTAGAGGAGGAGGGCCGGCGTGGAGAGGCCCTTGCCGTAGAAGGCTTCGGCCTCGGCGACGAGGAGCTCGGCTTCCCGCGCGGCGGGAGCGCCGGCCAGCGCGGCCGCCTCCGGCCTGAGAAGGGAAGCCGAGGCGGGGAAGGCGCCCAAGGCCTTGAGGCTCCGCAAGGCGGAGAGGGCGCCGCGGGGATCCTTGGCGGCGAGGGCAGCCTCGTGGCGGGCGGCGAAGCCCGAGCCGGCCTCGGAGACGATGGCCTTGAGCTCAAGGACGAGGGACTCGCGGCCGCCTGGGGCAACGCCGTCGGCGAGGGCTTCGGGACGCGCGAGGAAGTAGAGGGCGGCCTCGGCCGCGGCCGCAGGATCGTCTTTGAGGAAGGCGCGGATCTCCTCGAGCTTGAGCCTCTCGTAGCTCAAGGCGGGGCTTTCGCCCTTGGGGGCCGGGCCGGGGCTGGCGCAGGAGCCGAGGAGGACCGCGAGGAGGATGGCGGCCGGGGCGCGGAGGGCGAGGCGGAGCCTCGCGGCGGAAGGCCTCAAGGCAGGAGCTCCGCGAAGGCTTCGGGGCCCGCGTAGACCAGGCGATAGCGCTGCTTCATATACCGGTAAACCCCTTCCTCGGGCGGCAGGTTACTTCCGAGGTCGAAGGGCTTCGAACCTATCCACCTGAGCCGGGGATTCTTGTCGGGAACGAGGGCGGGCCTGGCGCCGTTCCGCAGGAAGGACCTGATCGAGCCCGAGGCGTCGAGCTCGAGCCTCTCGTCGAACTCGCCGTCCAGGCGGCTCGAGAACTCGCGGACCAGGCCGCCACCGGCCAGGGCGTATTGCGCGGCGTCGGCCAGGCCGTCCGAGTCCAGGTCCCATTCCTTGCGGTAGGGGAAGCGGAGCTCCTCGCGGTACTCGAAGAGGCCGTCCCCGTCCGCGTCGACCCTGGTCCAGGAGACGGCGCCCTCTTCGTAGGCGCCTTCCGCGTCCAGGAAGGGGCGGGCGCCGGGCGGCAGGGGGGCGTCGCGGCCCCTCTCGGTCTCGAAGCGCCCGTCGCCGTCGGCGTCGAGGCTCTCCACGAGGGGGAGGCCCCGCTCGAAGGGAAGGCTGGAGTACAGCCGCCCGTCGCGCAGGCGGTCGAGCCTGAGGGGCGTGCCGCCGTCCAGGCTGACGCGGATCTCCTCCCCGGGGCCCAGGACTCTGAGAAGATAGGCGGCGGAGGCCGCCGCCCTCTCCGTGGGCTCCGGCGGATCGAGAGGCAGGGGCAGATAGAGGCCGTCGTCGAGGGGGCTCGGGAAGGGCAGGAAGGAAAGGAGAGGAAACGCGAAAGCCTCCGGCGCGAAGGAGTATTCCCGGATCCGCGAGGGGTCTTTCGGGGGAAGTCCGCGCCCGGGGACGCCGGGATCGGGCGGCAGGGCCTCGAAGCGGAGGCTCTCGACGGCGGGATAGGCGCCGTAGGCGAGGCGCAAGGAATAGTCCTTGCCCGCGAGAAGAGCCTCGGCGGGAAGCCCGTCGCGGAAGGAGACGAGCCGGTCGGGCCGGCCGTCCTGGTCCGCGTCGAGCCTGAAGGAGGCGAGGCGCCCGTCGCGGTAGAGGGCCGTCTCCTCGCGTTGTCCGTCGCCGTCCCGGTCGGCGGCGAAGGGGCCCGAATAGCGGCGCAGGGCCGCTGAGAGGGCGGCCCTCCCCTTCTCCGTGCCGACGAGGGCCTCGAGGCGCTCCAGGAAGCCGGGACTCAGGGGCTCGCTCCCCGCGAAGGCCTCAGCGGTCGCGGCCTCCTCGGAGAGAAGGCCGTACTCGAGGGCGAGGGCCGTGGAGCGCAGGCCCCTGCCGCCGGCCGCGCGATAGGCGGCGACGGCGTCGCGCCTGGCCTCCGCGCCGGCCATCCAGGGGACGGAGAGGAGGAGGAGTTCGGGATCGAGGGAGGAGAGGCCGGGCTTGCCGCCCCTGTCCCCGAGCCTGCCCAGGAAGGCCGCGGCCAGGTCCGCCTCGGCCTTCGATGCGCCGGAAGGGGCCGCGCCCGCGGGGCCGCCCGAGCCGGCAGCTCCGGCCTCGCCGCGCTCGAAGAACAGCCTCGCGAAGCGGGGATCGTCGGGATGGCGCCGCGCGGCCGCCTGAAGGGCGGCGACGGCCTCGGGCCGGCGGCCCAGGCCGTAGAGCGCGAGGGCGCGGAGGCGCAGGGCGTCGGAGGCACGCGAGGGGAAGGAGGCCGAGGCGGCTGCGGGCGCGCGCTCGAGCTCGTCGAGGGCCGCGAGGGCCTTCTCGAAGCGCCTCGTCCTCACGAGGAGCTCGGCGCGGAGGAGGCGGGCGGCGCCCGCCTCGAACATGGAAAAGCGGCCGGAGAGAAGGGCGGCCTCCAGGGCCGCCAGGGAGGCGGCCGCGTCGTCCTGGGACTTGAGGGCCGCCAGGGCCCACAGATAGAGGAGGTCCGAGTCGGCGCCGTCGTAGGAGAGGCCCTCGGCGGCGAGCTCCTCGGCCTCGGCCCAGCCGCCCTTCGCCGCTAGGCCGGCCGCGGCCTCCGCGTAAGGCGAGGCCGCGGGGGTTGCGGCCAGGCCCGGGACGGCCGTCCCGAGGAGGAGCGCGGCCGCGAGGCCGGCGAGGAGGCGAGGAAGGGTCCCGGGGCCGCCCGCCGCCCTCACGGCTAGGCCTCCTGCGCCTTGCGGGGCGGGAAGCCGAAGAGGTTCCTGATGTCCTCGTCCAGGAGGGTCTCCTTGACGATGAGCTCCTCGGCGAGGCGCTCGAGCTGGTCCTTGTGCTCGGTGAGGATGGAGACAGCCCGGCCCGCGGCCTTCTCCAGGAAGTCGCGGACGGAGCCGTCGATCCTCATCGCCGTGTCCTCGGAGTAGTCCTTGTGGCGGGCTATCTCCTTCCCGATGAAGATGGGCTCGTCCTCCTGGCCGTAGGAGACGGGGCCCATGGCCTCCGCCATGCCCCATTCGCAGACCATCTTCCTGGCGAAGTCCGTCGCCTGGCGCAGGTCTTGGGCCGTGCCCGTCGTCGTCTCGCCGTAGACGATCTTCTCGGCGGCGTAGCCGCCGAAGGCGAAGACCATGTAGTCCTCGAGCCAGCTCTTGGTGTGCGAGTAGGCGTCCTTCTCGGGCAGGGCCAGGGCGAGGCCCAGGGCCCGGCCCCTGGGCACCACGGTGACCTTGTGCAGGGGGTCGGAGTGCTCGAGGTAGTAGAGGGTGAGGGCGTGGCCGGCCTCGTGGTAGGCCGTGGCGCGCTTCTCGGCGTCGGTGATGACGAGGCTCTTGCGGGCGGCGCCCATGAGGATCTTGTCGCGGGCCTCCTCGAAGTCCTCCATGAGGACCGTCGTGCGGTCCTTCCTGATGGCGAAGAGCGCGGCCTCGTTGACGAGGTTCGCTAGGTCGGCGCCGCTCGTGCCGGGCGTGGAGCGCGCGACGAGGCGCGAGTCGACGGAGGCGTCGACGGGGATCTTCTTCATGTGGATGCCCAGGATGGCCTCGCGCTCGGCGACGTCGGGCATCGCGACGACGACCTGCCGGTCGAAGCGGCCGGGGCGGAGGAGGGCGGGGTCCAGGACGTCGGGCCTGTTCGTCGCCGCCAGGATGATGACGCCGTCCTTCGTGTCGAAGCCGTCCATCTCGACGAGCATCTGGTTCAGGGTCTGCTCGCGCTCGTCGTGGCCGCCGCCGTAGCCCGCGCCGCGGGTGCGGCCGACGGCGTCGAGCTCGTCGATGAAGATGATGCAGGGCGCGCTGCGGCGGCCCTGGTCGAAGAGGTCGCGGACGCGGCTCGCGCCGACGCCGACGAACATCTCCACGAAGTCGGAGCCCGACATGTGGAAGAAGGGCACGTTGGCCTCGCCGGCCACGGCCTTGGCGAGGAGGGTCTTGCCGGTGCCCGGCATGCCGACGAGGAGGACGCCCTTGGGGATGCGCGCGCCCATCTTCACGAACTTCTGGGGGTTCTTGAGGTAGTCGACCACCTCCTCGAGCTCGTACTTCGCCTCTTTCTGTCCGGCGACGTCGTCGAAGGTGATCTTCTTGGCGGGCTCGACGTAGCGCTTGGCCCGGCTCTTGCCGAAGCTGAAGGCCTTGTTGTTGCCCTGGACCTGGCGGAGCATCATCCAGAGGATGAAGAAGCCGAAGAGCCAGGGAAGGAGCTCGGCGAGGAGCTGCCAGGGCGAGACGCCCTTGAAGCCGCCGGAGACCTTCACGTCCTTCTCGCGCAGGGCCTTTAGGAGCTCGGGATCCTCGTAGGGGATGGTCGTGCGGCGTAGGGCCTCGGCCCCCGCCTTGCCGCGGAGGGAGAGCTGGATCTCCGAGCTGTCGAGGATCTTCACCGCCTCCACCTCGCCCTGGTCCAGGTGGGCGAGGAAGGCCGAGTAGGGTATCTCCGGGGCGCTGGAGCGGTCGTTCGCGAAGAAGAGCGCGGAGAAGAGCACGCCCAGGGAGAGGAAAACCGCGAGGGCGGCGCGGCTGCCGCGGTTGGGGCCTTCGGGCCGCGCGCCCTCGCTCTTGCGCGGAGGCTGGGGGTTCTGATCGTCGAAGTCCATCGTTAAGCCAAGGCTCCTTTCACCGCGATAGAAAGCTTGCGCCCGTTTCCAAGGCCGCCGCCGCAATGACGGAACCTGTCCCTGCCGCCCCAGGCGGAGCCCAGGACGGCGACGATGCCGTCCCGGTCCTCGACGACGGTCAGGGAGCCGCGGGCCTCCGCGGGGAGGCCCCATTCGGACAGGAGCTCGTCGAGGGGCTTCCTGCCGCGGCGAAGGGAGAGAGCGTCGCCGGGCCGGCGGCTGCGCGCCACGAGGGGGAAGGTGAAGGCCCCCTCGTCGAGGCCCGCCGCATCCGGTCCTTCCGACCAACGCGCGGCGACCGTGACGGATCCCGCGTGGATCTCCGCGCCGCCGGGCCCGGGCCGTTCGATGACTACAAAATACCCGCGCCGTTTGGGAAAATCAAGTGAGCGGGAGAGGATGAGGCGGCCTTCCTCCAGCCTGAGCTCGATTCCGGCGCCCCGGTAGCGTCCGCCCGACGAGGCCGCGAGGAGGGCGGCCCGCGCGAGGCGCGCGGGGAGGCGGCGCCCCTCGGGCTGGCGCTCTCCCCTCCTCCCTGGCCGCGCGGGGCCGAGGAGGGACATCGCCTGAAGGAGGGCGCGCCGCCTCACGGCCTCGGGCGCGCCGAAGAAGGAGGCCGCGTCGGCCTCGAGCCGGCCGGCGGCCGACGAGCCGGGCGCGCGCGGAGTCGCGGCTCCGCCAGGACCTGCGCCCGACGAGGACGCGGCCGGCGCGGGGGCGAAGCCCACGCGGACGGCCCAGGCGGCCAGGGCCTCCTCGTCGAGGGCGGCTAGCTCCGCGCCCCGCAAGAGGCCCCGTCCCCAGCCGGGGAAGCGCTCGTCCAGGACGGGCACGAGGCCCCTCCTCACGCGGTTGCGGAGGTATGCGTCCCCGTCGTTGGTCGAGTCCTGGGAGTGGCCCAGGCCTCGGGCCGCGAGGTAGGCGAGGATCTCCGACTTGGGCGTCGAAAGGAGGGGCCTGAGGATGGGCCCCGCCGCCTCCGGCATGCCGCGGAGTCCGCCCGGCCCAGAGCCCGCGAGGAAGCGCATGAGGATGGTCTCCAGTTGGTCGTCGCGGTTGTGGGCGAGATAGAGGCGAGACAGGCCCTCGCGGGCGAGGATGGCGCGGAAGGCCGCGTAGCGGAAGCGGCGCGCAGCCGCCTCCACGCCCTCGCCATCGGCCCGCGCGCGCTCGAGGACGGCGCCCGGCCTGAGGCGCGCGATCGTAAGGGGAACGCCGAGCCCGCGGCAGAGCCCGCGGACGAAGTCCCGCTCCGCGTCGAGCTCGGCCCTGGGCCTGAGGCCGTGGTCGACATGGACGGCGCGCAGGGCTCCCGCCCCGAGGGCGGCGAGGGCGGCGAGGAGGGCGGTCGAGTCGGGGCCGCCCGAGAGGGCGACCAGGGCCGGCTCGGCCTTGGAGAGGCCGCGGGAGGAGAGGAAGCCCTCCACGCGGGCTTCGAAGGCCTTAGGATCGAGGCTGGCCTGCACGACGCCTCCTCGCGGAAAAAGAAAAAGAGAGAGGATCGCTCCCCTCTCTTCCCCGGCGCGCTCCGGGAGGACAGCCTCCCGGCCGCTGGCCTTACTTCTTCTCTTCCTTCTTCGCGGCGGGCGCGGCGCCGGCGGCGGGAGCGGCTCCGGCGGCAGGCGCGGCTCCGGCGGCGGGAGCGGCTCCGGCGGCGGGAGCGGCGGCCTCGGCGGCGGGAGCGGCCTCGACCTCGACCTTGGCGAACTTGACGAGGGCTACGACGAGGTCGCCCTTCGTGAGGATCTTGACGCCCTTGGGCGCCGGGATGTCGCGGACGTGGATCGAGTGGTTGGCGTGGAGGCCGGAGACGTCGACGTCGATCTTCTCGGGGAGGTCCCTCGGGAAGCACTCGACCTCGATCTCGTGGGCCGGGTTCTCGAGGATGCCGCCGTCGGTGACGCCGACGGGCGTGCCGACGAGGTGCACGGGGACCTTCGCGTGGAGGCTGCGGTCCTGGAGGACCTCGAGGAAGTCGACGTGGATGATCTCCGTCGTGAGGGCGTCGCGCTGGCGCTCCTTCACGAAGGCTTCCTTCTTGTCCTTCCCGATATTGATGGTGATGATCGTGGACTCGGAGATGCCGGCCGTGGCCTTCTTGAACTCGAGGGCGTCGAGGGTGACCTGGGTGGCCGCGAGGCCGCCGCCGTAGATCACGGCGGGGATCTTGCCGTTGACGCGGAGGCCGCGGAGCTCGCCCTTCGTCGTCCCCTCGCGGAGGGCGGCGTTCAGAACGGGATGATTCATGATGAAGACTCCTTACTATCGAAACTGTCGAAGCGTAACTATATCGATGCTGGGACGGCAGGATTCGAACCTGCGGATACCGGAACCAAAATCCGGAGGCTTACCGCTTGCCGACGTCCCAATGAGCGACGCGAGAATCCGCCCCCCTAGTCAGTCGAAATCCGCGGGCGTCGCCTCCGGGTGGGGTCCGCTCTCGAAGGTCTTGAGCACGCGCTCCTGGAGACGGTTGCGGAACTCCGGGGTGATGGGATGGGCGATGTCCTTGTACTCCCCGCTGCGCGTCTTCCGGCTCGGCATCGCGATGAAGATCCCGGTCTTCCCTTCGATGATCTTCACGTTGTGGACGACGAAGCAGTCGTCGAAGGTCACCGTCACGTAGGCCTTCAGCTTGCTCTCGGTCGTGACCCTTCGGATGCGGATGTCCGTTATCTCCATGCTGCGACTCTCCTTGCGGGGCGCCTGCGGATGCGATCCTAATTCTACTCCAGGGAAGGAACGCACGCAAGCGGGAGGGTCAGCGCGACCAGGGAGCCTCCGGGGAGACCGGCCTTGAGCGCCTCGGCGGCGAAGCCGGCGGACTCGGGATCCGGGAAGACTCCGAAGACCGTCGATCCCGAGCCGCTCATGCGGACGAAGGGGGAGCCGGAGCGCCTCAAGGAAGCGGAGACCGAGGCGATCGCGGGATGGGCGCCGGCAACGTAGGGCTCGAAGGAGTTGGCGAAGGGCCAGGACGAGGGTTCGCGGCGGTAGGCGGCGAGGAGCTCGGAGGCCTCTGGGTCGGCCTCGCCTGAGTCGTCGGGGCGCTCGCGGTCCAGGAGGGCGAAGGCGGCCTGGGTGCTCACCGGGAAGCCGGGGAAGGCGACGACCAGGCAGAAGTCCTCGCGGCCCGGAAAGGGGCTCACGACCTCCCCCCGGCCTTCCACGACCGCGGCGGCGCCGCGCAGGAAGAAGGGGACGTCGCTCCCGATCCTGGCTCCGAGCGAAAGGAGGGTCTCCTCGCCAAGGCGGCCGTCGGCGTCGCCGAAGAGGGCGTCCAGGGCTTTGAGTACGGCGGCCCCGTCGCTCGAGCCTCCGCCCATGCCTGCTCCGGCCGGTATGCCCTTCCCTACCCGAATCCTGACTCCTCGGCTGGATCCCGTGGCCTCGCGGTAGAGGCGGACCGCCTTGTGCACGGTCGTCGCCTCCGGCGGACAGTCGAAGGTTCCGTCGATTTCGATTCTATCGGGCGATGTCAAAGAACCGACGACAATCTCGTCGGCGAGGGAGATGGCTTGGAATACGCTCCGCAGGCCGTGGAAACCGTCCGCCCTGCGCCCGTAGACGCGGAGGTGGAGATTGACCTTGGCGGGAGCCCGGACCAGGACAGTCTTCTCCATCGCGCGGCTATTATACCGATACGACGGGGATTGTCAAACCCTCGAATAAAGGAGCGATCGTAGTTGACAGAACGGCGTCGGCTCTTTTAGATTTTCAGCTGGCGCCGGCCCTCCCCCCCTCCACGCGAAGTCGGGGACCACCGGCCCGATGCGTCGGCGGCCTTGAGTCGGAAAGAGGCGCCAATTCACAGGGAGGAATACGATATGGTCCCTACCTACGGAGAAACCGCGATGGATCCGGCCCTGGAGCCGGCGCTCGCGCCCTTCCAGGGTATCGCCCCCGCCTATCCGGTCGCGCGCTTCGACGACGGCTTCGACGAGTACGAGGACGACGACTTCGAAGAGGACGAGGACTTCGACGACCTCGACGACGAGGACCTCGACGACGAGGATGAGGATTTCGACGACGACGACGACTTCGACGACGATTCCGGCGACGGATTCGAGGACGAGGACGAAGGCGACGAAGAAGAGGAGATGGATTACGAGGACGACGTCGACTACGACGACTTCGACGAGTGATCTAGCCTGAGGAAAGGCTCCCGACGCGAAGGGGCCGCCTCCGGACGCCGCCTGCCATGGCCGCGCCGGAGGCGGCCCCTCAAATTTCTCCCGGGCGTTCCGCTTCAGGCGGCAGCGCCAGGCGGCCTAAGCAGGGCAGCCCCGCGGCGGCGGAGGCCGCGCGCCTGGCCGCCCCGGGCCTGAGCTACGCGGGCCCCGGCGCCGCCGGAGCCTCGACGCTCGTGGAGGCGGCCTTGAACCAGAGCTTCTCGAGCTCGTAGAACGTGCGGGCGCGCTCGGTCATGAGATGGACGACCACGTCGCCCAGGTCCAGGAGGACCCATTCCTCGTCGTCCTGGATCTTGGGCGTGTTGAGCCTCTGCACCTTGTTCTGCGAGGCCCATTCGTCCGCGTAGCGGGCGAGGCCCCTCAAGTGGGTCGAGCTCATCGCCGTCGCGATGACGAAAAAGTCGGTCCAGCCCGACTCCGCGGCCAAGTCCAGGACCAGGACCTCCCCGCCCTTGTGTTCGGCGAGCGTCCGGGCGATCGAGAAGGCCGATTCGCGGCTATTTGGCACAGTACCTCCCATTGAAGTCTTTCCCTAGAATGACGGTGAAATCGGCCACCGTCTCGCCGGGCATGCCCGCTTGCGCGGAGACGCTGGAGCAGCGGATCACGTCCGCGACGTTCTTGGCCGCCTCGGGGTTCGAGAAGCGGTCGATGACGAGGGTCGATCCGTAGTCCTCCCGGTCGGCGTTGCCCACCGAGACCACGTCGTAGCCGAAGCTCTGGAAGATCTCCGCAGTCCGCTTCGCGAGGCCCTTGCCCGGGGTGCCGTTGAGGATCTCCACGGTGAAGATCTTGTCGGCCACGGCGTCGGCGCCCGAGCTCGAGAGGGCGTTCAGCGTCTGCTTCACGATGTCCTTGACGAGCTCGCCGTCGTAGTGCGGGAAGAGGAGCCGCTTGCCGTCCACCTGCCTGAAGACGCCCGTGACCCGCTGGAGCACGAGGCGGTCGGCGTCGAGCTTCCCGAGCTCCGCGGCGAAGCGGCGCGAGAGGTCGGCCGAGAGGTTCGTGCGGAGGAGGCGGTTGAAGGCCTGGAAGGCCTCGGGCCGCTCGAGCCAGGAGGCCTTCTCTCCGATCCGGCGGAGGAGGGACTGGAGGAGCTTCTGGCGGCGCGCGGCCGCCTCGCCCTCGCCCTCCTCCGCGTCGCGGTAGGACGCGTACTGGACGAGCTTGTCGCCGTCCAGGACCAGGGCTCCCGCCGGGAGGAGGACGCGGGGCGGTCCCGCGCTCGCGAGGGGCTGGGGGATGAAGAGCTCGACGCCTTCCAGGAGGTCGACGAGGGAGGAGAGGCTCTTCTCGTCGAGGACGATCCAGTACGGGACCTCGGCGTCGAGGAGGTTCGAGACCTCGTCGACGAAGGTCTTGGGGCGGCGCGGGTCGTAGACCGCGTCGATGCGGTCCACCCTGTTGAGGGACTTGAGGATGAGGCCCGTCTCGCCGGGGACGTCGAGGAGGGCGCCCTTCCCCGTCGAGGGGTACATGAGGCAGAGCTCGGTCGCCACGGGCTTCCCCTCGAGCTCGAGGACGAAGAGCACGTTGAGTATCCGGTCTTCCTTGACCGCCTCCTCCGCCGCGTCGGAGCGCAGGGAGAGGCCCAGGAAGACGAGGGTCCCCGCCAGGAAGGCGAGGATCACGAAGAGGAGGACGGAGCTCTTGTCCAAGGTCACTGGCTTCATGTCTGCTGCACCGAATCGCGAAGGGTATTGTAGAGATTCAGGGTCTCGGGCGCAACGGCCCGCCCCCGCGAGGATAAGTAGGCCATCGTGTTCTCCACCACGGCCGCCAGCATCTCCTCCGGCGGCAGGGAAAGGGCGCGGGCGCGGAAGGCGGGATCGACGTCGCGCCTCCCGGGCTCGATCTTGTCCGCGCAGTAGACGAAGGTCTCGAGGAGGCCCATGCCCGCCCGCCCGAGGGTGTGCCAGGCGACGGAGGCGAGGAGCTCCGCGTCCTCGACGCCGTAGTCCTCCCTGAGGAGCTCGGCCGCCGCGGGACCGTGGAGGATCTTCTCCGAGAGGAAGCCCGACTCGAGGGCATAGCCCGAGGCCGCGGCCAGGGCCGCCTGGCGCTCCGGCGAAAGCTCCTTGCAGAGGTCGTGGGCGAGGCCGGCCGCCCGGCCCCGCTCCGGATCGAGGCCGGCACGGGCGCAGAGGGAGGCAGCCAGCGCCGCGACCCCCCGCGAATGCGCCGCGCGCGCGGGCGACAGCTCGGCGTCGAGCCTCTCCTCGAGGAGGGCCGCCAGCCTAGCGGGCTCCATAGAGGCCCTTCGCGTAGATATACTCCCGGACCGCCTCGGGGACGAGGTAGCGGAGGCTCCTCCCCCGGGCGGCGCGCTCCCTGAGCTCCGAGCTCGAGAGGGGGATGAGGCGGTTGGAGGCGAGGCGGCAAGGATAGGGAAGGTCGAAGGCTCCGCCGCCCCTGCGCGCGACGACGAGGTCGGCCTCCCTGGCGAGGGCCTCGGGCTCGCGCCAGTCCTTGAAGCCGGGCGCGAGGTCGTCGCCCAGGGCGAGGCCGGGCTTTCCCTCCAGGGGGTAGCGCGCCTTGAGGCCGCGCACCGTGTCGATGGTGTAGGAGGCTCCTGGCCTTTCGAGCTCGCAGCCGTCCACGGCCAGACAGGGGTTGCCGGCGACGGCCAGGGCCAGCATCTCGAGCCGCTCCTCGGGGCTCGCGCCGCCTGAGGGTAGCTCCTTGTGCGGGGGCCTGGCCGCCGGCACGAGGAGGACAAGGTCGTAGGAGAACTCCTCGCGGAGCTCCTCCGCGAGGACGAGGTGGCCCCAGTGGACGGGATTGAAGCTCCCGCCCAGGAGGAGGAGCCTCATTCCCCTTCCCCTGCCTCGCCGAAGAGGTCGGCGTCCGCCCCCTCCTCGTCCAGGGCACCGGCGGCCCCGCCCGTGGCTTCGCCGAAGCCGGGCCCGCCCTCGGCGAAGAGGCGGGAGGCCTCGGCGGCGCGGGCCTCCGCCTCCGCCTCGTTCTCGAGGACGAGTCGGAGGAAGGTCTCCTTGAGCTCGGGCAGGCCCGCGCCGGAGAAGACGGAGATGCCGTAGACGCTCTCTTCGGGGAAGGCGGCCTTGAATTCGTCGAAGCGCTCCGCTGCATCGGGGAGGTCGAGCTTCGTGGCGACGAGGAGGCGCCGCTTCTTCGCGAGCTCCGGCGAGAAGGAGGAGAGCTCGTCCATGAGGATGCCGAAGGCCTCGCGCCAGTTCTCGTCGGAGAGGTCCACGAGGAAGGCGAGGGCCGCGGTGCGGGAGATGTGCTTGAGGAAGCGGATGCCGAGGCCCGCGCCGTCGCTCGCGCCCTCGATGATGCCGGGGATATCGGCGAGGACGATGTCCCGCTCGTGGACGGTGAGCATGCCGAGGTTGGGGATCTTCGTCGTGAAGGGATAGGGCGCGATCTTCGGCCTGGCGTTCGTGAAGAAGTCGAGGAGGGAGGACTTCCCCGCGTTCGGGAAGCCGACGAAGCCGATGTCGGCGATGAGCTGGAGCTCGACGCGCAGGTTGACGGTCTCAGCGGGCTTGCCGGGCTGGAACTGCCTGGGCGCCTGGTTCACGCTCGACTTGAAGTGGGTGTTGCCCCAGCCGCCGTTGCCGCCCTTGAGGAAGAGCCAGCGCCCTTCGCCCTCGCCCGCCCTGGCGGCGGACTTGGCCCCGCCCAGCCGCCCTCCCCCGTCGACGGCGGTCTCCGTGCCGAAGTCCTTGAGGACCTCGCCCGTCTCCGCGTTCTTGATGAGGGTGCCGGGAGGCACGGGGATGACCACGTCGTCGCCCTTCCTGCCGTGCATGTTCTTGCCCATGCCCGGCTGGCCGTTCCCGGCCTTGAAGTGCTGCTGGAAGCGGAGGTGCGCGAGGGTGCGGAGGTTGCGGCGGACCTCGAAGACCACGTCGCCGCCCCGGCCGCCGTCGCCGCCGGCCGGGCCGCCCATGGGGATGTACTTCTCTCGGCGGAAGGCGACGCAGCCGTCGCCTCCCTTGCCGGAAGAGACGGTGATGCTGGCCTCGTCGGCGAACTTGATCAAGGTGACCTGCCCGATCGCGGCGGCCTACAGCGGCCGGCCGCGGAAAATGCGTGACGAAACGAAAAGGCCGCCTCCGGGCGAACGCGCCGAGGCGGCCTTCAAGGAAACGCGAAAGGAATCGCCTCGGGGGATTCCCTAGGCCTTCGCGGGAGCGTCGGAGGCCGTCTCGGCGAGGACCTCGACGCCGGCGTACTTCTTGCCTTTGAATTCCTTGAAGAAGACCCTGCCGTCCACGAGGGCGAAGAGGGTGTCGTCCTTGCCGCAGCCCACGTTGAGGCCGGGGTGGATCTTGGTGCCGCGCTGGCGGACGATGATGGAACCGGCCGTCACGACCTGGTTGCCGTAGGCCTTGACGCCGAGATGCTGCGGGTTGGAATCGCGGCCGTTTACGCCCTTGTGTGGCATATCATTCCCTCCAATAACGTTCTATCGTAAGACCGACCTCGCCGGGAAATTCCCGTTCAAGGCCTGAAATTCCAGCGAGAAGGAAGTCGGCGATGCCGGCGGCCTTCCCTTCGGCGCCCGCCCCGAGGCTCCGCACGCGGAAGCTCAAGGAGCCAGGCTCCCGGGCCGAGCCTTCCAGCTCGGCGCCCGGCAGGGCGGCGAGGGCCTCGTAGGCGCTCCGGGCCAGGACCGAGAAGGCGGCGCAGACTATGTCGCGCCCCTTAGGTCCCCTGCCCGAGTGGCCCTCCGCCTCGAAGCGGACGAGCCGCCCCTCGGCGTCGAGCACGGCTTTCGCCGCTATCACCGCCTACCGTCCCTTCAAAGCCTGTCCCCGAGACGCCGGAGGCGCCCCGAGGGCGGCCATCAGCCGACGATCTCCTCGACCTTGAGGAGGGTGTAGGACTGGCGGTGGCCCTGGGTCCTCCGGTAGTCCTTCTTCGGCTTGTACTTGAAGACGACGATCTTATCGCCCTTGACCTCGTCCTCGACGACGGCCTTGACGGCGGCGCCGGCGACATAGGGGGATCCGACCTTGACGGTGTCCCCGGAGAGGAGGAGGACCTTGTCGAGGGAGAGGGCGGAGCCCTTCTCCGCCTCGAGGCGGTCGACCCTGAGGGTGGCGCCCTTCTCGGCGCGATACTGCTTTCCGGCGATTTCCACGACTGCGTACATAAAGCTAACCTCGATGAATTCGATACTTGGGCGACAACTTATACACCGCGGGGGGCCATGCTGTCAATCGACTCACATGGTCTCCAGGAAGGGGACGCAGACCAGGCGGCAACCGGCTTCCAGGGTCCGCCTCACGGCCCTGACGAGCTCCAGGCGGCTGGCCGCCAGGCCCGCGTCGGGGCAGTTGAGGACCTGGTTGTCCCGGTACCAGGCCGAGAAGCCGACGGCGAGCTCGTGGAGGTAGGCCGCGACGACGGAGGGATCCATGGCCTCGGCGGCCTGGTCCAGGGCTTCCGGATAGGCCGCGACGAGCTTCAGGAGGGCCCAGTCGGCGTCCCCGGAGAGCCTTCCGGCCTCGGGAGAGCCCTTGGCGGCGTTCCCCTCCCCCGCCTCGTGCTTGCGGATGATGGAGGAGGCCCGGGCGCCCATGTACTGGATGTAGGGGCCCGTGTCCCCCGTGAAGGAGAGGGAGGCCTCGGGGTCGTAGAGCATGTCCTTGGTCGGGGCGGTCTGGAGGAGGTAGTAGTGGAGGGCCCCGAGGGCTATCCTCTCGCCCACCTGCGCGGCGTCGCCGACGGCGCCCTCGCGGCCCTTGGCCTCGATCTCCTTCGCGGCGAGGGCGGAGAGTTCGTCCACGAGGTCGTCGGCGTCGACGACGGTGCCCTCGCGGGTCTTCATCCTGCCAGAGGGAAGGTTCACCATCCCGTAGGAGAGGTGGTGGAGGTCGCTCGCCCAGCCGAAGCCGAGGCGCCTCAGGACCTCGAAGAGGACCTTGAAGTGGTACTGCTGCTCGTTGCCGACGACGTAGACCAGGCGGTCGTAGGGCCAGCTCTCGTGGCGGGAGATGGCGGTGCCGATGTCCTGGGTGATGTAGAGGCTCGTCCCGTCCTTGCGCAGGAGGACCTTCCGGTCCAGGCCTATGTCCTCCAGGTTCACCCAGACGGAGCCGTCCTCTTCCTTGTAGAAGACGCCCGCGGCCAGACCGCGCAGGACCTCGTCGCGGCCGAGCTCGTAGGTCTCGCTCTCGAAGTCGAAAAGGTCGAAGGAGATGCCGGTGCGGGCGTAGGTGGCCTTGATGCCGCCGACGGCCCAGCCGTTCATCTTCTTCCAGAGCTCCCTCGTCTCGGGGTCGCCCGATTCCCATTTCAGGAGGAGCTCCTGGGCCTCCTCCTCGACCTTGGGATCCTTCGCCTTGAGCTCGTTGAAGAGGACGTAGTACTTGCCGACGAAATGGTCGCTCTTGAGGCCCTCGTCCTCGGGACTGCGGCCGCCGCCCAGGCGCATGTAGGCGAGCATGGACTTGCAGATGTGGACGCCGCGGTCGTTGACGTGGTTGATCTTCCGCACCTCGGCGCCGGCGGCGGAGAGGACGCGGGAGAGGGATTCGCCGAGGACGTTGTTCCGCAGGTGGCCCAGGTGGAGGGGCTTGTTGGTGTTCGGGCTCGAGAACTCGACCATCACCTTGCGGCCGGAGAGGCTCAAGGTCGCGCCCCAGGAGGCCTGGCCGGCCTCGGCGAGGATGCGGGCGGCCTCGGGGGCGCGCGAAAGGCGCACGTTGAGGTAGGGGCCCTCGGCCACGGCCGTCCCCAGGGCCTGCGCCTCGGGATCCTTCGCGACGATCGCGGCCAGGGCCTGGGCGAGCATGGGCGGGCCCGCGCGGAGGAGCTTCGCGTAGGGGAACATGGGGAAGCCGAAGTCGCCGAGCTCGGGCTTGGGCGGGCGCTCGAGGACGACGGACTCGGGGGAGGGAGGCTCGGCGGGCGAGCCCTTTTCCGCTATATAGGCCGCGAGGGCGCGGGCGACGATGGCTTTCCAGGCGGTCTTGGCTTCGACCATGGGAGGTATCGCTCCTTCGGGGTGTCGTGTCGGGGCCGAGCATAGCCCGGGCCGGGCCCGAGGCGCAAGGCCGCGGACCGGCCGGGAGAGCCCGCCGGACGGTCCGCGCCGTCCGCGGCCGCGAGAAGCGGCCGCGAAGTCGCGGCGCCTAGGGCTGCCCCGTCCTAGAAGGCCGAGGCGTCCTTGATCGTGAGGCCGCCCGTCTGCTCCGCCCAGATCGTGAAGCGGTCGCCGCGGCGGACGGGCCGGTGGAGGGCGGCTCCGTAGAGGCTCCGCACGACGCCCGCGCCCCTCGCGGCCTTCTCGTCCCTGAGGAGGGCGGCGATCTCGCCGAGCCGCTCGGCGTAGCGATCGGGCTCGAGGCCGTAGATCTCCTCGGGCGGCAGGCGGTACATGAGGGGCACGCCGCCCGAGTCGAGGAGGTCGAGGGCCTCGCCTTCCGCCGCCGGCACGGCCTCGCTGAAGGCCCGGTACGGGAGGGCCAGGTTGACCGCGCGCCCCTCGGTGATCTCGGAATAGGCGAAGTTGCAGACGACGGCGTCCACGTAGAGCTCGCGCCCCGTGAGCTCCACGCGCTGGGAGGCCTCGCGGGGCCGGGCGCGGCCGCCCTCGTAGAAGGAGAACTCCGCGGTGAAGCGCCCATCGCCGGACTCGAGGATCGCGACGTCGGCCACGCGCTGGCGCCGGTCGAGGTTCCGCACGGCCGCCTGCAGCTCGGCTATCCGTTCGCGGTTCGCGACGTACTCGTCGAGGCCCTTGAGGGAGCCGGCGGCGGCCGAGGCGAGGACGAGGACGACGGCGAGGCCCGCGAGGAGGGGGAGTCTCGTGAAGAGCTCGGCTGCGAAGGCGGCGAGCCTAGAGAGGGCTATGCCGGCCGCCTCCCCCGCGCGCAGGTTCCTGCCGGCAGCGGCCGCGAGGAGACGGCGCTCCGAGAGGGCCTTCGCCACGGAGGCGACGGCGGCCGCGAGGACGAGGCCCCCGAGGAGGAGGAGGCCCGGGACCGTCGTGAAGAGGAAGGCCGAGGCGTCGGCGAGGCCATAGAGCAGGGGCTTGAAGGCGTCCAGCTGGTCGTTCACGTTCAATCCTCCATGATCTCGATGCCGCCCTTGGCGCGGCAGACGATCTTGTAGACTACGCCCACGTCGAAGCGGGAGAGGGTGGAGACCTCGTGGACGGCCGAGCCGAAGCTCCGCTCGGCGAGCCGCGCGGCCTCGGAGCCGCCCGTCCGCCGTCCGCCTGCCGGCCCGCCGCCCGGCGTCCCGCCGGCCTGGCCCTCCTCTCCGGGCTCGAGGCCTCCCGCCGCGCGGAGGGCCTCCCGGTAGAGCTCCTTCACCGCCTCGCGCTCGGCCTTGCCCATGGACCCGGAGCCGAAGACGCCGGGAAAGCCCTCGCGCTCGTAGTAGCCGAGGAGGGAGACGCCCTCCTGGGCCGGCGTGAGCTCGGTGAAGACCCGCCGCGGGAAGGCGAGCCAGTCCTCGCCCAGGGGCGCGACGACGAAGTCGAAGAAGAGTTCGCCGCCCCTGAAGCTCCGCTCTAAGGCGGCCAGCTCCTTGCCGTCCAGGTCGTAGAGCTTGACCCTGGCGGAGATCTCGTCGGAGGAGCGCGAGAGGACCATGAAGCGCAGCGGGACGCGCTCTGCCGTGAGCCGCGCCTCCAGGGACTCGAGGGCGGCTATCTTTTCGCGCTGGCGGGCCGTCCCCAGGCCGAGGACGAGCCAGGCGCCGAGGGCCGCGAGGAGGACGAGGGCGAGGAGCCAGGCGAGGAGGCGAAGCGGCTTCTTCATGCGCGCCCCGCCAGGGCGAGGAAGGCCTCCTCGCCGATGATCTCCACGCCATAGGCCTGGGCCTTCCGGTTCTTGTCCGAGCCCGAGGCGGGGTCGTTCGTGACGAGGTAGGAGAGCCCCTTCGTGACTGAGGATTTCGCCTCGCCGCCCAGGGACTTCACCAGGGCCTCGGCCTCGGGCCGCTTCATCGCCTTGAGCTCGCCAGTGAAGCAGAAGCTCTTCCCGGCCAGGGGGCCTCCCGAGGCCGGCGCGGCGACGCGGACGGCGCCGGTCGCGAGGAGCCTGTCCATCTCGGGCCGCAGGGCCGCGAGCCCCTCCACGAGGGCCCTCGCGGTGATCTCTGCGAAGCCCTCCACCTCGTCGAGCTCCTCGACCGTCGCGGCCCTGAGCTTCTCCAGGCTGTCGAAGCCGGCCTTCGCCGCCTTCTCGGCCATCGTCTCGCCTATGCCCTCGATGTCGAAGCCGGCGACGAACTCGGAGAGCCGGAGCTCGGCCTTCGCGGCCAGGTTCCGCAGGATCTTCCGGGCGAGGGTCTCGCCCATGCGGTCGTAGAGGGCGAGCTCCTCGGCCGTGAGCGAGTAGAGGTCGGCTATCTCGCGGACCCTGCCCGCGGCGTGGAGCTTCCCGAGGATCACCGAGCCGAAGTCGCGCACGTCCAGGACGGAGAGCCATTTCTCCAGGCGGTGCAGGGCCTTCTTGGGGCATTCGGGGTTGGGGCAGTAGAGCCTGGTGCCCTCGTCCACGAGGGCGGAGCCGCAGGCGCAAGCCGAGGGGACCTCGATGGCCTTGGTTCCCGGCGGGTTCTCCACGAGGGACTCGATCTTCGGGATGATCTCCCCGCGCTTCGTGATGACGACGCGGCTCCCGACGCGGAGGCCCAGGCCGCTGATGATGTTCGTGTTGCAGAGGTTGGCCCGCTGCACCGTCGTCCCGGCCAGGCGCACCGGCTCGACCAGGGCTATGGGCGTGTAGCTCGCGCCCGACTCGCTCCATTCCACGGAGAGGAGGCTCGTCACCGCCTCCTCCAGGCTGAACTTGAAGGCTATCTGGCGGACGGGCCTGGCCCGCGCCAGGTCGGCCTCGTCGATCTCCCGGGCCTTCACGACGAGGCCGTCGATGTCGTAGGGGAGCGAAGGGCGCTCCGCCATCACGCGGGCGCGGTGCTCCACCACCTCCTCGCCGCTTCCGCAGCGGACGAGGGGGACGGTCTCGAAGCCCATGCGGGAGAGCCAGGCGAGCTTCTCGACCTCGTCGGCGAAGGGGCTGGCCCGCTCCGAGCCGAAGAGGTCGCCGCCCGAGGGGACGGTCCCGGCCGCGTCGTAGCAGATGACGTCCAGGTCGCCCGAGCCCGAGCCGTCCTTGCGCTTCATGAGGCCGTTGGCCGCGTTGCGGCAGTTGGCCTTGTCGGCGTATTTCGCGTCATGGACGGCTCGGAACATGAGGACCTCGCCGCGGACGCCTCCCGTGAAGGCCTCCGGGAGCCGCTCGACGACGCCGCGCATCCTCCTCGCGTTGGGCGTGATGTCGTCGCCCACCGCCCCGTCGCCCCTCGTCACCGCGCGGACCAGAGCGCCCTCCTCGTACTGGAGCTCGAGGCTCGCGCCGTCCAGCTTGTGCTGGACGAGGTACTCGGGATGGCCGACCTTGGCGCACCAGGCCAGGAAGTCCTCGGGGTTGGAGGCCTTCTCCTGGCTGCCCATGGGGATGAGGTGGGCCGCCTTGGGCCAGCCGTCGGCCGAGTCCGCGCCCACCGCCCCGAGGACGGGGTTGTCCGGGTCCAGGTCGGCCAGCTCGTCCCAAAGGGCGTCGAATTCGGCGTCGGAGATCTCCGGCTGGCCGTTGTAGTAGAGGTCCTGGTGGCGCTTTACGAGCCCCGCGAGCTCGGCGATGCGGTCCTTCTTCTTGGGCATGGCTGGTCTCCGCGGCCATTGTAGGCGGAGGCGAGGCGCCGTGTCAAAGGCGCCGGCCCCGCCAAGGCCGCGCCGGCCAGCGCCGAGCAGCGCGGAGCGCGCGGGCTCGATTGACCCGCGAAGCCCCTTTCGGCTAGTCTCGAGCCGAAGATCCGCCGACCGATCGATCCGCGACCGCCGCGGACGGCGCGGGTCTCCCGCCCGCCGCGCCGGTCCTCGCGGCGCCCGAACCCGAAGCCCCGCGAAGGCCCGGGATCGGCCCTTCCCCGCGCAAAGGCTTGAACAAGCTCCCATGAACACCTCACCCGCCCCCGACCGACGCATGCTCCTCCTCCTGCCGAGCGCCTTCCTCACCTCCCTGGGCATCGGCGTCATCAACCTAGGCATGCTCTTCGTCGTCAAGGACGAATACCGGGCGAGCCCATCGGCCGTAGGCTGGTTCGCCGCCCTCTGGGCGATCACCTATTTCCTCGGCTGCGTCGCCCTCCGCCCCCTCCACCAGAGGATAGGAGCCCGCCTCTCGATGGCGGCGATGAACCTGGGCACCGCCCTCCTCCTCCTCGCCCACCTCTTCACGAGGAACCTCGCCTCGGCCTTCGCCGTCTACGGCCTCTACGGCTTCATCACCGCCCTTTTCTGGCCCAGGCTCATGGGCTGGCTCTCCTCCGGACTCGAGGGCCAGGCGCTGAGCAAGGCGACGAGCGCCTTCAGCTTCTCCTGGAGCTCGGGAGGCATCGTCGCGCCCTACCTCGCGGGGCTCCTCGCCGAGAAGGGGCGCTTCCTCCCCGTCTACGTCTCCATCGGCGTCTTCGCGGCGACCGGCCTTTTCATCGCCCTCTCGAGCCGCCTCGTCGCCACCCCTCCCTTCGCGCCTACTCCCCTAGCGCCGGCCGCGAAGGGCTCCGGAGGCCAGACCGGCGCGGAGGCCGAGGGCGGGGCCCGGGCCGAAGCCGCCACCACGGCCGACCGGTCGACGCCCCTCCGCTTCCCCGCCTGGATCGGGGTCTTCCTCCTCTACGCCCTCCTTTCGGTCTTCTTCAACATCTTCCCGCTTTTCGCGAAGGACGAGCTCGGGCTCTCCGAGTCGAGGATAGGCCTCATCCTCCTCATCCGCGCCGTCTCCACGACGGCGGGCTTCTGGATCCTGGGCCGCGTGGAGACCTGGCACTTCAAGAAGGCCTACATCGTCGCGCCCATCGCGATAGCCCTCCTCATCGACCTCGCCTTCATCGGCGTGCGCTCGCCCCTCCTCTTCGGCGTCCTCCTCGCCGTCGCCGGCTTCTTCCACGCGATGGCCTACAACAACTCGATCTTCTACGGCGTCTCCGGCGCCCTGGACCGGGACAAGCGGATGACCATCCACGAGGCCCTCCTCACGGCCGGACAGATCCTCGGCTCCCTGGCCGGCGGCATGCTCTACCAGCGCTTCTCCTGGGGCTCGATCTTCCTCTTCCTGGCCTTCGTCTTCGTCGCGGGCATGGCCGGCCAGCTCCGTTACCTCCGGAGGAGGAGCTGATGGCCCGGGCGGGTTCTCCCGCGGCGCGGCCATCCGCCCGCCTCGGACTCCTCGCCCTTTCCCTCCTGGCCTCGGCCTTCCTCTTCCTCTCGTCCTGCTCGCCCCGCGAGCGCCTGCTCCGTCTTGAGACCGCGTCCGAAGAAGCCGCCGTCCTAAAGGGCCACCTGGCCGACCATCCCCTACCCAAGGGCTGGCGCCTTGTCGGGCCCGCGGCCGCGGGAGACGGGGCGGCCGCGGCAAGCGGAGCGGCCGCGGGAGTCGCGGCCGACGCCGTCCTGAGCCTCGCCTGGGTCCGGGTCGCTCATTCGGAAGCCGGCGACGAAGCCGGATCGCGCGGGGTCTCGGCGGCGGGGCGGCCCAGCCTGGGCCGCCGCTACCTCGCCGCCGCGGCCGGCCTCGCCGAGCCCGTCTACTCCCTGGGCAGCCTCGAGGCGGAGGCCCGGGGGCTCGAGCCCCTCGAAGGCATCCGCCTCCCCCGACGGGCCCTGGCGGTCGAGGGGCTCTGGCCCGGGGAAGAGGGCTATCCCTACGAGGAGGAGCTCATCCTTTCCATCGGGCCTGCTGCCGAGCCGGCTGCCGAGCGGACGGCGGCGGCCGCGCAGACGGCGGCTGCCGAGCGGACGGCGGCTACCGCGCCGTCTGCCGCTGTCGCGCCCGCGGCCGGGCCGGCGGCCGCGCCCAAGGCCGCGTACAAGGTCCCGCGGGAGCTCGGCCGCTGGCTCTCGCGGCTCGCCGCCCAAGCGGAAAGCCCGACGGCCGGCGGCTCGCCCCTGCCCCTGGACACCGCTCCGCGCGGCCCCGCCACTCCTGGCCGGGGCCGGGCCGAGAGGCCCTTCACCATCGGCGCGGTCGGCGATCTCGCGATAGCCGACTCCGACGCGCCGAGGCTGTCGGGCGGGCCCTCGGGCCTGGCGAGCCTCTTCGGCTCGGCCCTCCCCGCCCTCTCCCGGCCCGACCTCCTCGTCGGGAACCTGGAGGGCGTCGTCTCCCCCCTGGGAGAGCCCAATCCGCGCAAGCGCTTCCGCTTCCGTTTCCCTCCCGAGACGCCCCGCGCCCTCGCCTCCGCCGGCTTCGACCTCTTCCTCTTCGCCAACAACCACGGTTTCGACTATGGCTCGGAGGCCTTCACGGACAGCCTGGCCGCCCTGGAGGCGGCAGGCACGCCCTTCGTCGGCGCCGGACGAAGCCTGGCCGAGGCCGCCCGCCCCTGGCGCGCCGCCCTCCCCGCCGCGCCCGGCCGCGGCCTCGCCTTCATCGGCTTCGCGAGGTACCCGGACGAGCGCTACGGCTTCACCGCGGAGGAGGCCGCGGCCGGCCCTTCCAAGGCGGGCGTCCTCTCCGACGAATCCGAGGCCCTGCGCGCGATCGGCGAGGCTGCGGCCGCGGGCGATTTCGTCGTGGTCCTGGCCCATGGCGGGGAGGAGTACCGCGGAGTCCCCTCGCGTCCGACGCGGGAGCTTTACCGCCGCTTCGTCGACGCGGGCGCAGACCTGGTCCTGGGCTCGCATCCCCACGTCCTGCAGGGCGCGGAGGCCTACTCGGGCGGCCTCATCGCCTATTCCCTCGGGAACTTCCTCTTCACCGCCGACAAGGAACCCCCCGAGGCCTTGCCGAGCGCGATGCTCGAATTCCTCGTCGAGGGAGGCGAGATCAGGGGGGTGAGGCTCGAGCCCGTCCTCGCCCTGGAGGAGGGCACCCGCCTCGACCCCGACCGCACAGGCGCGGAGGCCCGCTTCGCTGCCCTCTGCGCCGGCCTCGCCGCCTCGCCCTAGCCTCGCCGCCTCCCCTAGCCTCGCCGCCTCCCCTAGCCTCGCCGGGCCGCGCCGGTGCCGGAAACAAAAAGGCCGCCTTGGGGCTTTCCCCCTTGGCGGCCTTCGTCGTGGCCTGGACACCCTTCTTGGGAGGCCGGGCAGAGAGGTCTCAGGTGCCCTGTTTGATGAAGGCGTCCTTGAAGCCCATGGCCTTCACCCTAGACAGGACCACGCCGCCTTCGTCGCGGGACAGGGGCCCGACGTAGAGGCGGTAGCGGGCGCCGCCCGAGGCCGCCTCCTCTAGCGCGAGGGGGTAGTCGCCCTTGAAGCCCTTGACCGCGGCATGGAGGGCCTCGTTCGTCCCGTAGACGCCGATCTGGATGTAGAAGGAGCCCTTGGCCAGGCGCGCGAGCAAGGGCAGGCCCGCGGGCGGGGTGAGGGGGCCGGAGGGGACAGAGGCGGCGACCGGAGCCGGCTTGGCCGGAACCGTGGCGACCTGAGCGGGCGCCGCCGGCTGGACGGGCGCCGCGGGCTGGACGGGCGGCCTCGAGGCGGTCGGCTCTAGGCTGAGCGCCAGATCCACCTCGGCTTCGGGCTCGGCGGCAGGCGCGGTAGGCGCTGCGGCCACGACCTCGACCTCGGCCTCGTCCTCGGCGGAGGGCTCAGGCTCGGCGAGGGCGACCTCGGAAGCCTCCCCGGCGGGCAGAGGGCCCAGGGCTTCTTCCGAAGCCTCGGCGACATCGAGGGGCTCAGCCTCGGCCTCTGAAGGAACCTCTGCCTCGGCGAGTTCCGCCTGGAGCGAGGACTCGAGGGCGGCCGGCTTTTCGAGGGCCAGGGCCTCGGCCTTCTCCCTTTCCGCCATGTCGATCTCGCCCTCCGCGAGGGCGAAGTCGAGGGGGGAGGCGGGAGGATTCTCGAGACGGGCGAGGCTCTCCTCGGGCAGCTCGTCGGGGCGGAGCTCGGGCTCGTCCAGGGCGGCCAGGGCGCCGTCGCCCGGGGGAAGGGCCGCGGCCTCGAGACCGAGGACGGCGGGGCCCTCCTCGGGAGCGCCCACGAGCGCGGCGGCGCCGCGCTCCTCGGGATCGGGAAGGGCGAGTTCCGGCGAGGCGGCGGTCTCGGGCCTGGCGTCGACCCTGACGATGGCCTCGGGCAGGACCGAGGGCTCGGCGCGGGCCGTGGGGGCGGCGGAGGGCGGCGTGGCGACGGGCAACGCCGGGGCCGGCTCGAGGGGAGCCTTGGCTTCGGCGGCCGGGGCCGCGGCGACGGTCGCCTGAGGGACGACAGGAGCGGCGGCGGGAGCGGCGGGCTCCGCCTTGGCGAGGGCCGGCTCGGGCACCTCGGGCGCGAGGGTCTTGGCCGCGGGCGCCTTCTGCGTGGTCGGCTCCACGACGCTTGCCGTCTCCGCCTTCTCAGGCAGGGGCGGCTCGGCGGGCTTGAGGAGGAGGGCGACGT
>ENA-UOWG01000555-UOWG01000555.1-activated-sludge-metagenome-genome-assembly--contig:-NODE-555-length-48130-cov-6.157920_pt1 | contig 48130 bp, 47 predicted proteins | sample MGYA00238147_ERZ761563 | MGnify/ENA primary metagenome ERZ761563 (study PRJEB28884, sample SAMN05720216) | anaerobic digester metagenome | isolation source: active sludge of municipal...
CGGGTAACTTGTGAGTCCATCTACATACTCGTTTGGATTCCCAGGAACATCCGGTTGGATGCCTTGGGGACCTGAGCCACGAATCCACTGAAGAAGCACGGGGCTCGGGGGTCTCCGGAGAGGGTCAACTCATCTTCCTTCGTCCAAAGACCCCTTCTCGACAAGTAAAGTATGTCATTGGTCTCGTAGACCAGGGGCACTAGGGGTCCCCCTCCGATTCGAGAGGCGTAGGTATAGCGCTCATAGGTGGAGGTGGAGATAAGAGCCCCACCACTGAACATGGTTGCGTATCGGTAGTGTGGTTGCTGCCCAGAAATAGAGGTGAACCGATCCCCGTCCTCATCTGACCCCCAGATGAGAATACCTCCGTAGAGACCCTCCGAATAGGAGACCACCCGTTCGTCACTGGCTGAGTCAACCCACTGCACACCCTGACCACCAGGCCACCCACCGTTCACCATGGCCTGAGAGACCACAACCGTTTGGGAGTCGCCCTTGAAGAAAACGATGCAGTCTCGGCCTCGGATGATCTCAGGCATGGTCCCTCAAATCGAAGTCTGGATGACGATATAGTCGTTGTTGTCCGGTGAGGGGGCTTGGACCACGTTCCCGATGTAGTAGCCGTTGGATCCCCGAGGGTCCCCAGACAGGGTCCACTCATCCTCCTTGGTCCAGAAGCCTCGAAGGGAGAATCGAACTCTCTCGCCCACCTGGTAGTTCAACCGAACAAGGGGTCCAGGACCAGTCCTCGATGCGTAGGTGTAGAGTTCCACTGTCTTAGTGGCGATGACCCAGCCACCAGAACAGAAGGTTCCGTACCCGTACTCTGCCTGGCTCCCAGTGAGCGAGGTCAGAACATCCGAAGGCTCATTGGACCCCCAGAGCATGAACCCACCATAGAGTCCATCTGAAAAGGTAACCAGGAACTCATCACGAGGAGAGTCGATCCAACGGACCCCCTGACCCCCATGCCACCCTTGAGACATCATGTCCTGGGAGACAGCAACAGGGTAGGCATCACCCTTGAACAGGACGAAACAGTCTCGATCTCGGGGGAAGTTGAGAGTAAGGCTCATGCTACCATCCTAGATGCTGACCTGTAGCCCCATGTAGTAGTTGGTGGATGCCGACGGAGCCTGGCTGACGAAGGCAATGTAGTAGGAGTTCGGGGCTCTAGGGTCTCCAGAGAGCGTCCACTCATCCTCCTTGGTGAAAAACCCACGCAAGGAAAAGACCAATCGGTCGCTTGCATGGTACTCGATAGGGACCAATGCCCCCCCACCAGTTCGAGAGGCATAGGTGTACCGCTCAAAGCTGGTTGTGAGGATGTGCCAACCTCCGGCCCCAATCGTTGCATACCGATAGTAGGGCTGACTCCGAGTCATGGCGGTATGCTGGTCAGAGTCCTCATCAGAACCCCACAGAAAGATGCCAGCATAGAGCCCAGTGGAACGGGTAACCAGAAGCTCGTCTTTGGTCGAGGACACCCACTGAGCAGCCTGACCTCCACGCCAACCCTCACGGGCTAGAAGCTCATCCACTGAGACAGGGAGAGCATCACCCTTGACGAGAATGATGCAGTCTCGGGTACGAGGTTGCTCTGGCATCAGAGGGTCTCCTGCTTCTTCTTGTGCCCAGGCAACTTGGACCAAGCAACAACGACATCCTTCAAGATGTTGTTGTGGTTGGTGTCCCCGTTGATGAACCGCTCCCAGGAGCCTCCCCTCTGACGGAAAGCAATACGCATTGCCTGGAAGTCAGAGTCTTCAGTCACGGTGTCCTCCCCGACCATGTGATCCACCAACTGGCGAATGACCCGGTGAGAGAAGACAAGGGGTGGGGGCTCGTCTTGGTCGAGGCCAGCCACCTTCTCATTCAGCTTCTCGATGACCGTCCCATCCTTCATGTAGGCTTCCTCAAGGGACGGTACGAGGTACTGGCTCCGGAGGGTTGAGGGCTCGTGCCCTACCGCCTCAGCCGCTCCTTCGAGAGCCTTCTTGAACTCCTCCTTCAGGATCTTGTCCTTGCCCTTACGGTCAGAGGGCAGCTTCGGCCCCTTGGACCGAATCGCCTTCAAGCGATCCTGCATCTCCCTGTTTGCATGGAGGCCCCGAAGATCCTTGGCCGTGATGTCAAACTCGGAGAGGTACTCGTTCACATCGGAGGACCCAACAGCCGCATCGCCCTCCCCAAAGATGCCATCGGTTTCCTTCTCGACCGAGTCATAGGCTTCCTTCAGGGCTGGGATGATGCTCGGGTCATCAACAACCTTCTCGTGCTTGACCCCTGACTTCCCAGTGTACTTGATGATCGCACGACCCTTACCAAGGGAGATGTGCTGCTTCTGCCACCCAGTCACCCCAAAGTGGCCTCTCTCTTCAGCAGAGGTGTCGTTCCCGACTCGCTCATAGGTATGGTCGATGAGAGCCACAACCAGGGCCGTGAGCTTGGTCTTGGGGTCCTTGGACTTGAGGTCGGTCTTCACCTTCTTACGGAGGCTGTCCAACTTGCCACGTAGCTTCTCGACTCGGTCTGCCTTCTGGTTGTTCCTACGGGAGACCTGCTGAGGGCTGTAGACATAGAGGGTGTTGCCACTCTCCAGCTTCTTCTTGGATTTGTACCGGGCAGCTACCCGGAGACCTACTTCATCGAGGACAGGCAGGCGCATGGTCACACCCTTCTCCCCATAGCTCTGGGTGCAATACGATCCCTAAAGACCCCGTGTGACCGCATCCGAGCCACCTGGTAGTGCTGGACGGTTGCCAAACGAGAAGCCTCCCGAGGAGCGTTAGTGCCCCTGGATACTAGCTTCGTGTTTGATAGGCGTTCCAACGAAAGCCAGACCGCTCGGACGTAGGCATCAGAGATGTCATCATGAGCCCCTGAAATCTTGGGTGCCTCAACGATGACCTGGTTCTTTGCGAGCTGAGTAGCCTGAAGGGTCAGCAACTCGTTGATGAAAGCCGAGTGCTTACCACCACCATCGGCAGCCTGAGGGAGCGGGAAGTCGTAAAGGACCAGGCGACGGTCGAACATCAGGAGCTTGGCCGCCTGGAACATCCGGCTCTTGTCATCTCGGGTGAAGAAATCACTCTTGAACTGCTTCAGACCCCTCTTGTGGAGAGCCTGCTCCAGGGGGAGCCCATTCCACCGGTCGAAGAGACCATCCGTGATGTAGAATCTCTTGCAAACTGCTGCAATCCAGTTGGCGATCTCCTCAAAGTCCAAGCGCTCTTGAGCCTCAAGACTCCTAGCGTAGTCCACCATAGGCCCCGGAAGGTGAGGGTTGGTCTCCTTCCAAGGGATCCCGGCGTACCAAGCCTCATGGTAGTCGAGGACTACCTTGTCCTTGTCGAGGTGCGTGATGGCTAGGGTGGTACCGTCTCCAATGAGCCCAACGTCGATCCCCATCTGGTGTGGGTATCTGGCAGGTCCAGCCGTCCTGGGACGAAGCTCAGGACGGATGCACTCAATCAGGTCGGCCTCACGCTCAATCCAACCACGAACACGGTCGGAGAAGTTCGCCCCATACTCGGTCATGAAGACCGAGGGGTCCTCATGGTACTTCTCCTTCAGGAAGGTTGGCTCGACTGTCGGGTTCACCTCCCAGGTCGGAGCCTGGATGGCTAGCATGTTCTCAGACCCCTCCGCCTTCGACATAGCGAAGTGGAACAACTCGTAGAACTTACCCGCCCTGTTGAGAGGGGACGAAATCGAGATGATTCGGCTCTCCACCGGCCCGATACAGACGGCACTGTTCCTCGGGTCCTTCGGGGAGAAGGCTAGGGCAGATGGGGTGACAGCATCATAGATGTCCTTGGCCGAGGAGTTCCCCTTGTCCTGGAAGTGGGCCATCTCGTCCAGGATGATGACGATGTTACCAGACCCTCGAAGACCCTTCGAGACTGACGCCTTGAAGGTCACCCGGATACTGGACTTGCCATTGAACGAAGTGAACTTGCCGTTCTCATGGCGAACCGTCGGGCCGTACTTCTCAATGTCGTAGGGGGTTCGGAACTGTACGTAGCTGAGGGTGTTGTTGGCGATGTACGGCTTGAAGAACTCACACTTCGCCATGTGAGAGGTCACGTCGTTGAACAAGAGACCTGCCTGGTCCTTGTCCGTTGCCACCGAGATGATCTGGATCCTGTTCCCGTTCGGGAGACCGTAGTACGCCTGGGGATTCCCGAGAGACAGGAGTCGGTACAGCTCGTAGCTGGCAAAGATGGCGGAGAGGGTGGTCTTCCCCGACCTACGGCCGATGGGGAGGATGAGCTGACGGCGGATGTGGTCCTGCTCCCCGATGTTGCATCGACCCTCGTTGTACAAGTACCTCAGGTACTCCACCTCGGTAAAGGTGTGGAGCACTCGGGTCTTGAACATGTCAGTGATCGTGATGGTCTTGTTCTTGTCGTCCAGCGGAAGGTGGTAGTAGAGCTTGACGATGAAGCGCTGTACTGGGTACAGCTTCATATCCAAGCCCCACGGGGATTCGGCATACTGGAGGACGTTGAAGATCCTCGTATGATTCCCGTCCACACCTACAGCGGGAATGTCCCCCTGCCCGGCCATCTCTTCAGCGATGGTCTTTGCCTTGTGACCAGCGCTTCGGATGATATGAGAAATTCCTGGGGAGTTCTTGTCCTTGGCAGCCATGTTACCTCAGCACGTTGGCTGCCTTCTCTTCCCACCCCTCCATCGCAGTAGCGAAGCGGTTGAAGAAGAGATCCATTGCCTCGGGAGGCAGAACCTCAGCAGCAACCTCTCGCATGACCTCGACCCAGAGGACGAAAATCTTCTGCATCTTCTCGCTGCCAAGGTTGATCGAGTCCTTGTCGATCTCACGGATCTTCAGCTCGATCTTGGCAAGTCGTTCCAGGGCATCAATCCGTCGAGAGGAAATCTGGGAGGTGTCCCGCCCATACTTCTCTGTTTCGACCCTCTGGAAGTGCAGGGATGCGATCTCCTTGGCAATCTCCAACTTGATACGCTGAAGGTTGGCCGGGGCATCGACCCTCTGCTCGATAGCCTGAACCAGGGGGTCGGTGGCAATGAACCCCTGCTTCTTCTTGGAGTTGATGGCATGGTACTGGAGGTCGCTGGTGGTCGGCATCCGCTCGACCTTCCGGGGGCGACCTGGACCACGCTTGACCTTCAGGGCATTCTTGCCAGTGTTCGGGGCGTCATGAACAGGAAGGATCGATAGGATCCCTTCAGCCCTTTCCTCATCGCTCTGAGAGGCATCGAATACCTCCTGACCCTCGTCAGAGTCCTCTGACTCCTCGTCTTCGAGGTCAGCACATTCTTGATTGGGTAGTGTTCCGTCACTCATGACAACCTCACTTGACGGGCTTAGCACCACCACCACCGCCAGTTTCGATGAGATACTGGCTGAGGTTGCGAACGGAGTCGTAGCCCTTGTCCTTGGGGATCTGCTTCTCGATAGCCTTCGAGAGGTCCTTCCCTGTCTCGGCTAGGTTCCTGACGCTGACCTGGTCTGGCTTCGGGATGAACACGTCTTGGGGTCGGATGTCCCGGCGGTTGGGGTCCACCGTGTCATCGTTCCCGTCTTCCATGAGCTGCCCGTGTTCCTTGACGATCCCCTTGTCGATGCCCTTTGGCTTGTTGATTGGCTTGACGAGATCCCTGACCTCCTTGCGCATACCAGGGGACTGGTCAGCGTGAAGGTACCTGGCAGCTACCTTGAGGATGAGGACTTCGTCACTCATAGGTCGATCTTCGCTCCACCCAACTCCACCGTGATGGTGGCAGCCTTGGCGGGTTCGGGGTTGAGTTCGATGTCTGTGGCAGACTTCAGGGCGAACTCAGCGACGATGGACTTGTCGTTGACCATCAAGGTCGCCAAGTTGATCTCGGTAGCTTTCCCAGAGGCCAGGATCTCTTGCTGCTGGGCAGCCTTATCCGTGTAGGGGGGCTCCAAGACCAGGGTCTTGGCGTACTTGGAGCAGAACCCTGGATGGGGCTGAAGGACACAGGAGGCGCACTTCGGACCCATCTTGAGGTAAGGGACCATGCGGGCTCGATGAAGCCGAGAACCCTCATCACAACCCCTGGCGTAGTCATCATAGACTGCCGGGTCGATGAAGAAGATGCCCTGAAGCCCCTGCTCCGCCAGGGCAACCTTCAGCTCCTCGGTCGAGGCTTGGATGTCCCGAACATCGAAACGAGTCTGAAGCGCCTGGAAGAGCTGTTCTCCGTAGAGACCCTCGTTCAGGTACCGAGTGGCAGTCTTGACTATCTCTCTCTTGGTAAGGCCAGCCGTGATGTGTCCGTGGTCGGCCCCACGGAAGGCTTGCTCCACGTAGGCCCTCATTGGAACTGGGGGAGCCTGAACCGCCTTCGAGGCCGTCCGATAGACAACCTTGAGGGCTTCCACGGGTGTGCTTCCCCACTTGGAGGTCTCAGCCCCAGTCCCCAGACGCCCTGCCAGACGGTGCTCACGAACAACCGTGCTGACCATCTCGGGGGTGTACAGGTCCTCAGCCTTGGCAACCAAGGGCTTCCCGTACATCATGCACCGGGACATCTTGCTGTAGATGCAGCTTGAGCACTTCCCTCCCGCCACGATCCCCTTCACCGAGGGGTTGAACTTCGCAAGGAAGTCGGCTCCCTCATGGCAATCGTTGAAGGACTCCTGGGTGGAGTAGATCGTCCCGAAGTACCCGGCCTCCTTGAAGACTGGCTCCCAGGCATGACGGGTCGCTCGAAGGTCATCCAGAGAGAAGGAGAGCTTGAGGGAGTGGAGAAGCGCCTGCTCCCCATGCCCCTTCAGCATCTCCCGTCGGAGGAAGGTCACAATGTCGAAAGCCTTCTTATCGGCGGCATTCCGAGAGGTTGCAGCGGTCTTACCCGAAGCCACCTCAGGGTTCCAGGCCATCTGGGCGTCGTGTAGGGCCTGAGCCTGGGAGGCCATGACGGGGAGGTGGACCTTGGGGGTCTCGACCGTGGCCCGCATGAACTGAGCAGGGTTGACCACCGGCTTCGGGGTCTCTACCCGGTCGGATACCCTCACGTCGGATGCCAGGTGGGCTGCCTTGATGCGCTCACGGGGGGTCAGACTAGAAGCCTGAATGAGCTTCCCTTGGGCGGACTGGCTCCGCTCTACTGCCTCAGCCAGAGCTGGGGTGTAGGGGACCTCCAGGACCAACTCCTTCTGGAAGACCGCACAAGTGTTCCCAGAGCTGTGGATGCACCCTGCACAGGAGTCCTTCGCCACCAAGAACTGGGCACTTGATGCGTACTTCTTGGTGAAGGTAGCGATCTCCTTCCCCGCCTTGTGGCAGTTGGGGAAGTCAATGGCCTCCACGTAGTAACGACCCAGGAGACCTCTTTCTTGGAGGATCTGAGCAAGGACTGGACGGGCTTCGCTCAAGACCTGGGAATCGAACCTGGAGGTCAGGGCGTGCCTGAAGTTGGCTGGGTCGGTGGACTGCATCAAAGCCAGCCTGGCGACCTTGATCACCCGGCGGATGGCCTCCTCAGAAGCCGTCTTGCCAAGACCCACATCCAGCATCGTCTTCGGGCCAGCTTCCTTGTTGGGGACGATGGTCTGAGGACTGTCCGAATGGCTCCAGACGTGTTCCAAGTCCGGAGCGATGTCGAGGTTCTGCTTCGGGAGCTGATCCAGTTCCCGATACTGCTTCCCATCAACATCGAGCCAGTCGAGGTTGGCGACCGAGCCCTCTTTCATGAAATTGGTAAGATCGCCAAGGTCAGCCATTTTTGTCCATCCTGTAGAGGTCTTGCATGTCGTTCCGGTCGTTGTGCGTTGTCCAATCACGCTTCACGTAGGGAACTGCCTGCTGTTCGTAGACTTGACCAGTGTTGGGAAGGTCCCGGTCGAAGTTGTAGTTGACGCCATCATTCCCAGGCATCTCTGACTGGGCCACAGGGCGATTGCCATGTGGGTTCACATTGACGAGGTTCCCCTTGTCACCCTCGTAGTAGTCCGACCGTGCAACAGGGTCAGGGCCGTCGAAGGGAAGTTCCGACTCAGCTACCGCACCCCAGAAGTCCCGTTGAGGTCCCCCGCCAAAGGGGATGCCCCCTGGGTCCTTGGTGGTAGTCTGGGGGTCGTTGGGAAGGTCACTCTGTGGACCCCAGACCCCTCGCCCATCAGGGTTCTTGGTCCCGTAGCCCTCGGTTCCCTCACCCTTGGCTCCGTAGCCAACCCCGAAGTCCTTGGCTTCAGTACGGGTCTCGGTATCAGCAGGGAGCCCAGAGGCACCCCACTCCTCGATGCTTCCCCAGACCTTGTTGAGGGTCTTCGGAGGAGCCCCTTCGGCCATGCCCCACTCATCCTCGACCCGAGGCTCATCCCGGTTGTAGGAGCCCCCTGGGCCGGTCTGCTCCCCACGCTCAAGGTGGTTCACACGAGGTCCAGGGAGAGTATCCACTGGGACGGAAGAGTTGGCGAAGCGACCCCACCCAGAAGGGGCCTTCCAGTCGGATGCTTGCTTGGACCGCTCACGACTCCCAGCCGGAGCAGCCTCCATGGTCTCTTTCCCACCAGCATCGGGGAGCCGGGAGGCTTCGGTCTCATTCTGACGGGCCTCGGACTCCTTGATCTGGTCCTCGGTCTTCTTGGTGTTGGGGGTCCCACCCTTCCCGTCGTTTTTCTTCTCGATGTCCTGGACCTCTTTGTCACCAAAGCGCTCAGGGTCCTCAAGGACCTCATCGGACTCATCAAGAAGCTCAGTGATGTCCTCAGCATCATTCTGCCCAACATCAGAGAGCTTGGCGTTCCAGTGAGGTCCGTGTAGCTCATCATGAAGAGTGTCAGTGAGGGCCGAGAGAAGCTCACATGCCTGCTGGAGCTTGGCCCGAACATCCTTGACCTTCAGGACGTAACCCTTCCCCCCAAGCATCCCATCCGGAGAGATGGAACTGGACTTGATTCGAGCGAACTCCTTGTAGGCCGTAACGGCGTGACCAAGGGCAACCGATGAAGAGAACAGAGCCCGAGCAAGAGGCTTGAGCGCCTTGGGGTCAAACTCATGACCCTTAGGGATCTCTCGCTTGAGGGACCCACCCTCACCGGACCCAGGAGGTGGGGGCGGTAGGGGCAGCCCTTCCTCTCTGGCAATGACCGTTCGGACCTTTTGGCTCGCTTTCACGGGGCCTCCTTCAAACCTTGAGGGGTGATCCGCTGTCATCGAACATACGTTCAACGAACATCGAGCCATCACCCTGGCGACGGATAGCCCAAAGGTCCCTGTCGGCCTTGTGGATGAGGGTGTCGTTGGAGAGACGGACGAATCCGTTGAGGTCCTGAAGGGATGCCACTCTACGCATCCCCTTGGAGGGGGTCACTATGGCAGGCTCCCTCGCAAAGAAGGCATCCAGCCCAGCGGACCCCTGGACCTCAAAACCACCCAGATCGAAGTTGCGGTCTGACATTCTGCCCTCACGAAATAACAAGACGAATTTCAACGTCCAGGTACCCGTTCGAGCTGAACCCGGATACACGGAGCTTTTCTGAGTAGGACCCCTGGAGCATGTTGTCCGGGGGTTGGACTGTGACTTGAATGGCTTGAGACTGCCCTGAGGTCAGGACCCCTGAAGCTGGGAGCCAGCTACGAAGCCAGTTCGAGCAAAGCCCAGTCAGAGCCCGGATATCGTACTCCAGAACCGATCCAGCGGAACCAAGGTTCTGGATCGTGAAGCTCTGGGGAGGTACAGTTGAGAACGCCCCATCAATGGGGCGAACTACACTGAAAACCAACACGGTAGGCACCGAGGCAATGCTCGCCTTGGGACGAACATTGATCAGAACTGGCACCGACTGTGGGCTGTTGGCCGAGGCCGGGTCTTGGATGACGATGGTCTCATGGTAGGGGCCATCAACAGCGAGAAGGTCCTTCGAGTTGACCTCCACGGTGAACTCGCCACTCTCATTGATGGCAAGGTTCGATACCGTCGTGGGGGTTACCCGAACGAAGGGTGCCGAAGTGGTCAGGCTAGCCCCGAGAATGGACCCATAGACCCCATCGTTCGTGACAAGGACGGTCTGGGGGACTGAATAGCCACGCCCCTCGTCCACATCGAAAACGAGTTGAGTCGGAGGCCCAACAAGAATGCTTGGGGTGAAGTTGGATCGCAACTCCACGATGCTCTCCCCCATCGCCTGGATCACTACCCCAGGGATAGGAATCGAGTCCCGAAGCAGTCCGTAGGGTGAGACGATATCCCGCACCGAGTAGGTTGGGCTCGACTGAGACACGTCGAGACGAGTAGTCCAACGCCACTTCCCCGCTGGGACAGCGTACTCGAACTGGTAGTCGTGGTATTTGAGGTTCTGTACGAGCGGCACGGTGGTCCTCTAACCACCGGGCATACAAGTAAATGCTCGCACTACTCAGGAGGTGCGGACAGACCCCTCAGAAGCACCCATCCCCACCACGGTTGCTCCACTGGGGGAGCTTGACCTCTCGGAGAATGTTGAACCGCTTGCTGGCGATAGCAGAGAAGACCCGATGATATGGGTCGAACCGCTCATCCTCCTTGGCCTTCCTTTCGAGCTGCTTGACAGCCCCAAAGAAGCGGTGACGGACCCGACCTTGGGTGAGGCCCAGCCGAGAGGCCACCTCACTCTGGCAGGTCGTTTGCCACATACCTACCAGGATATCCACGTCGATCACCTTGAAGGGTACACCTGGCAGGTCCCGGCGCATGTCCTCCTCGGTCACCTGGGGGATGGAAAGCAAGAAGCGGATGCGTTGAAGGCCACGGTCCAGACGGTAGCTTATGGCTGCCTGGGTCACACCGAAAATCTCGGCAATGTCGGCCTGGCGCTTTTTCTGGATGTAGTAGAGCTGAATCAGGTCAGCCTCTCTCTCGGGGATACGGTCGAGGAGTGGCTTGATCTGGTTCTCGAAGTTGAGGGTGGATAGAAGAGGCTCGACATTGGGACCCTCAGGATCCTCGTCAATCTCATCGAAGAGCGGTTCCTGTGTAGCAAACCTGGTTGCCAGCTCTGCTGGGTCAACCGAAATGACATAGCCTCCGCTCATAACGACTCCTCCCTCAATTTGACTTAGCGAAACCCTGACTGGGGCTGTTCGCAAAGAAAACCCCTACGATGGACTCTGGTTGGATCTCCGAAGCCAACATAGCCGAAGAGGCCGCCTCCTGATCTGGAGCTGCCTCCGTGATGGGACACTCAACGTCGTCTCGGAGTGTCATTAACTGGAAGTTCAGACGTGCCTGTTGCTCGAACGCACGAATCTTCTCGTACTGTGCTGAGGTGATACCAGCCAGACTAGAGGCAAATAGCCCCGTGAGAGATCCATGCGTGTTCAACAAGGCTGCTAGAACCTTTCTTGGTACCCTAGGAACCCCAGGGAAGTTGTCCGATGTGTCTCCTACAAGTGCTCGGAGGTGGACCATCTTGCTTGGGGCGACCCCGTACTCTTCCACAACTCGGTCAGGGTCGTAAAGGATTTCCTGCCTTGAGCCCACCTTCGGAACCAACAATAGGTCGGTGTATGTCACCAACTGTAGGAAGTCCCGGTCAGTGGAAACAATGACGTTGTGCTGTCCCTTGAGGCGACCCTTGACCAAGCAAGCAATAAGGTCATCTGTCTCTTCATCCGGGTTGTACGCCTGGGTAACGCCCAACAGCGGGAGTAGCTTCCGGAGCTTGGACATCTGGTCACTGACCTCACCACCGTTCCCAGATTCAGGGCGTTGTGCCTTGTACTCTGGGAACAGAGAGGCCCTGCGTTGTTTTGAGCCGTCCCAGACAACATAGATGTTAGCTCTGTCAAAACGCTTCTTGAACGAAGCCAGGCTCTTCAGGAAGCCAAAGATCAAGGAGGTTGGGTTCCCGTCCTTGTCCGTAAGTTGGTTTGGGATTGCTCGGAGAGCATTCACAACCCTGTACGCCAGGTTGTGACCGTCGAAGATGAGGTTCTGAACCATCGGGGGCTTCCAATCTGGGATGGACCTTTCGATCCCTTCAATCGACTCCTGAAGAGCGGCAGTCCTGTGTAGAACGTCCTGAAACCACTGGACCTCGATGTACTTCGACTCCAGGGGTGTGATGTCATGGACGGGCATCCGTGAGAGGTGGAACAAGGCCGGAGCACGCTCTATGAAGCGGCTCATCCTCTGGGTATGCTCAAATCTATCTGCGATTGACACACCACCAACCCCCACCAAGGATGTTGGTGCTGGGGGGTCAACCAACAGCTTGACCAAAGAGTTCCCTCTGTGCATCCACTCTTCCAGTTGAAGCACCCCTGTATACTTCGACTGCACCAGCCGAATCGGACTCGGGGACCAAAGGAAGAACGGACGAACCCGTGTGACCCACTCCCGAATCCTTGTGATCTTGTTGAGGAACGGGGAGAATGAAGGTTGGTCACCCTTGTCTTTCGCCACAAACCTCATGAAGCTACGAGGTAGTGTGACTAGGGCCTGCTTTGAGCGGAGACTGATGTAAACTTGAACGCTATCGTTCTCAGGGATCTCCTCAATGACCTTACCTGTGATCCCCTTGTAGGGGCCGCTCATGACCTCTACCTCGTCACCAACCTCGATACCCTGCTCAGTCTCGACCTGGATCTGGCGACGCATCTTCTCGATGTCTGACTCAGATACACAGGCTATCTTACGGGTCCCACTAGAGCTGTGAGCTACAGTCAGAACGCACGCAACGTACTTGGACCCCTCCAATTTCAAGAAGAAGGAGTCCGGGAAAGTACGCTTCACGAAGACGTAGTTGTCAATCAGCTTGTGTACTACCCTGGAGTCCCCTACAATCGAGATTGAAGCGGGGATGAAAACGTCCCCTCCTTTGACGATACGAGCAAAGGCTTTCTTCAGGACTTCAGGATCTTCATCCTCCCCTTGAGATGTTAGCTCTAGTACGACCCACTCAGTTGGCACCGGAGGCTCCTCTTCTCAGAAGCTCTTGGAACTCTCGGCGCCACACAGATGGTGGGAGAATGTCTCGACCGTCCTTTGAGCGATTGTTGAAGTTGATCTCTACCGACTTCTTCTGGGACCCTGGTAGTTCCAATGGAACTACATGGACATCTAGCTCAGTTTGAGCCCGCTTATCAGATGATCCAAGATTCCCAACCCCATCCGAACGAAGCCCGGACTCATCCAACTTGACACTCTCAAGGGGAAGGACAGGGGGGGTTGAAGCCGCTGAGGGCGAGGGTGGTGGGTCTGCTACCGTTTCAGCCTGAGCTGGGGTTACCCCCAAGGAGTGGGCTGGTGGATCAACCACAGGTTGGACCGGTGACTCAACCACAGGCTCAGGTTGGACTAGGGGCTCAGAAGAGGCATAGACCACCACAGGAGCTTGAGCCACCTGAGTCGGGGGTTGGGTCGGTAGCGGTTGGAAAGACGCCCTGGGGGCCGCCCTGGGGGCCGCAATAGGCTGACCAGAGCCCAACTGCTGAGCCAGGGACACCAGGTCACAGATGAGACCAACCTGGGTCACATACCTTGACCTGAGGAAATACTCAGCAACCCTGATGAGTTGGGGGCCATACAGGTTACTCACCTGCTGACTCAGGGCCTTGTCAGCGAAGGTGAAGTCCGCATTCATCCCGTTGGCTAGGCGAAAGGAGTTCATAGCTGATTCAGCTAGGCCGGAAGCGATCTCCTCCGGGGTTACCCTCTCGCAAGCCTTGTCGATTAGGGCTAGGGCGCCCTTGGTGTCACCTGGGATCCGAAGAAGAACTTCGTAGTAGGTGGAAACAACTGAGAGGTTCAGGTATTCCCGGACACTCTCAACCGTGATCGCCCCCATCTGGGAGATCATCTCCAGACGGTTCACAACGTCTCGAACATGACCCCCACAGAAGTCGATGACGATCAGGACCGCCTCATCATCATGCTCGACTCCCTCAGCCGCAAGGATCATCTTCATCCGGGCAAGAACATCATCCCGTGTGACCTTCCGGATATGATACTCCTCGCACCTGGACCGGATGGCACCCCGAACCTTCTCTGGCTCCGTTGTGCAGAACATCCCAAGGAGCTTCCGCTCCTCCAACGGCTTGAGGAGGACATCTTGGGCGTCCTTGCTCATCCGGTGGCACTCATCGAACAGGTAAATGCGCTTGGAGGCCCCGAACACAGCGAATGGGAGGTCCTCTACGATCTTGCGAACCTGCTCGATGTTCCCCTGACTGGCGGCATCCTGCTCAACGAAGGCCCTTGAGCTGTCGTTGAGGATCGAGGTGCAGTTGTCGCACTTGTTGCACGGTTCCGGGTTGTTCTTGTCAAGCTGTTGACAAAGCAGTGCCCGAGCAAAGATCCGGGCCAGGGTTGTCTTGCCTTGGCCCGAACCTCCACTGAAGATGTAGTTGGTGTCGAGGGCGGTACCGTTCTTGAGCCTAGCTTTCAGGACTTGAACGGTTCCGCTCTGACCCAAAACATCGGCAAAAGTCAGGGGTCGATGTTTGGTATCCCACACAGCAGAACCCCCTTAGGCATTGACCGCTGTCTGGACTTCGGAATCCTCCTCACCCTCAGCAGCCGTCATGAAGCTCAAGTCAACCGTCTGAGCCACGGAGACGAACCCGGAGAGGTCCTCTGTCCAGGCCCCGTGACGACGAAGGATTGAGCTGAACTCGTGAACGTCTGGCTCCCGAGTGCTCCACTTCATCTCGGCCGTCTGCTCATCCTCTTCCCCGGTGCAGCGCTCCAGGAGGTGGTCCACCAGGGCCGTTCGCTTCTGGGCATCCATCTCGTTCCAGACATCGAGAGGGATCTCCATCAAGAACTGGGCGTCGATGAGGAAGACCATGAGATCACTCATCTTCTTGACGGTACCCAGGACAGCTTTCCCGCCCTTCTTCCCAGCCTTCTCCTTGAAAAGGTAGCGGAACTTGGCGGTAGCCAACTCAGGGTGATAGGTACCGATGAGCTGGTTGGCGATGGTCTCGACTGCTTCAGCGTTCTCGTAGGTTTGCGGCATGGTCACTCCGAAATCTGGGCCTTGAGGTATTCAGCGAGCTTGTCGTCCCCCCAGGCTTCCCAAAGGTCAGCCGGGTCCTTCACTGGCTTTCCGTTCGGTAGTCTTACACCTCTAGGGTACTCCAACGGCCGAACATCGAACCCGGAACCGTGCTCCTTGATGAAGTCGAAGCTAGCACTTCTACCAGCAGAGTCGGCATCGTAGAACAGAACCACCCGCTGAACAAGTCGATGTAGCCAACGCAGTAGAACCTCGTTCACCTTGGAGGTGAGTGTAGGTACTGTGAAGGGGAACACCCGCTGTACGGGGAACAAGTCGAAACCACCCTCAACGATGCAGATGGTTCCGGTATCCCAGATGTAGGGCATGGCCTGAGCCAGACCTAGGAGCACGGGCTCCGACCTGGTCAAGAAGAAGTCGAGGTACCCTCGGTTACCTCGTTCCACAGACCGAAACTGGACCCCCAGAATCTCGCCCAGGGGATTGGTGAGCGGGAGGACGTAGGAGTCGGCTAGCTTCTGGCCCCGATGGGACCACTCCCGGAACTCGTCTGGGAACTCGATCTGTGAGGGGAGCACTCCGTCAACGTAACCCAGCCGGAAAGCATCTATCTGCTCCTCTGAGACACCACGACCCCACAAAGACTCCCGGACCCGTTCATCCAGGTTATCATGCGAGTAGAAGGTGAAATCATCAAGCCAGGCCATCCGTTCTTATCACCGATGCTGTTTGGCGCACGTTGAAGAGCTGAAGACCAAGATGGTCCCCCACTCTTGTGTAGACACCGAACGAGGCAGGGTCAGTGACAAGAAGTGCAGACCCAAGTGGCAGCTTCGCTGAGAGAACCCGAACCCCCTCCAACTCACCTACGCTTACACCACCCAGGTCCTTGGAGAAGGAGGCAACAAGGTCTTCTGAGATTACCAAGCTCTTCGGTTGAAACGAAGAGGCCCGCATGTGAGACAAGGCATCCGATACCGTGTTGAACCGGTTTTCCCAGTTGGAAGCTACTGAGAGATCCCAGAGAGCATCAAGAAGAGCTAGGAACAACCTTGGCTCGTCCCCAAGTGGGACAGGGGAAAATCCAAACCTAGCGTAACCCTCGCTGTTCCGCACTGTAGGGGAGAACCCTCCCCTGGCGTTGGTCACCAACAGAGGTTGCGCAGTGGGTGGTACCTCTCGCTCCGACATAACAGGAACCGAGAAGCCTCCCCCACTAGCAGCTCTCTGGCGGTAGCGCTCAGTGGTGAGCAAGTAGGAGAGGATCGAGAAGTTCATGGGGCCAGCAGCTTAGATGGGTCGATAGGGGGGAGAACCGGCTCAGTACGAATGAGCTTGAACCGGAAGAGGAGCTTTCTCCACCAGGGGACCCGAAGCGTGACCTCCCCGAGCACCCAGATAAGAGCGTGGACCTCTGGTAGATGCTCCTCAACCCAGGAGGCATCCCGAAGGTTCTCCTCCAGCTCAGGGATCAGGTCTTCTTTGCTCTTGGCCGGGGTGAAGTAGGGGCACTTCTTGGCGTCGATGGGCTCATCACAAATGGTCCCGCCCCACTCCTCTGGATTCTCAGACCCAAGGAGGCAAAGCCCAATACGTTGAGGAACTGGGCTCCCATCCTCCAGGGTGATTCGGTTGTACCCTTCGTTCCGTTCCCCCTCCACATGCTTTCGAGTGTCGAGGGGATGCTTGTAGTTGTGGGTACATCGGTGGGGAAGGCGCTCGGAGGCTTCCTGGATTCTTCGGTCAAGTTCTTGGGAGACCAACTCCCGAACCCGTGACCTGATCTCTGCTCCCGTCCTCATACGGCACCTCGTAGCTTCTTGACCATGAAGTGGCTCTTCCCAGTGGTGGCAGAGACCCTGGAGTCCCCCTGGTAGGCAGTAGCCGAGTGGTCAAGGAAAGCTGGCTTGTGCGTCACCATGAGAATCGGTAGGTCGGTCGTTTCAGACAGCTTCTTGAGGAACTGACCGGTGGTCTCGATGTAGTCATCTGACACCGCTGCCAAGGTCTCATCGAGAAGCAGCAACTTCCGACGCTTGAGCCGAAGGAGGGTGAGGATCCGAAGAATCAGGCTGGTGATGCTCGATGGGCCACCCCCGAACGAGTCGAGGGGGGACCCCTTGATGCCACCGTTCTCCGGGTCCCCTTGGCAGATGAAGAAGTCAGCAGACACCCGGTTGTACTTCGAGGACAGCTCCGCTTTGAAGCTGAGGTCCTGGTCGAAGAAGATCGTCCTGAGACCCTCGGTCACCACCCGTTCGATGACCTTGACCTGCCCCATGACCATCCGGTCCATGAGCACACGGTACAGCTCTGAAACCTTGGAAAGGACCTCCTGGCGGGCGGCAAGGGCCTCAATCTCCCTCTCCTTACCCGCCAGGTCCTCAGCTAGCTGGTCCCGGATAGCCTTGACCGTCGTCACCTGGTCCTGAAGGTTCCGGACTCGCTGGCGTCGGGTCAGTCCTTTGAGGGCATGAATCGAGTCACCTTGCATTGGAAAGACCCCTCTGATTCCGGAGTTACCTTGCCTGACGGGTCGAGACGGAAGTCGTCAATCGTCCGGAAGAGGCCCATGTCACGCTTACGGGTCTCACTCGCTGGGAAGATACCGCATCGGAACTCCACGGTATGCCCCTTCACTGAGTTTACCAGCTCGATCAAGAAGTCGAGGTTGATCCCAAGCGAGAAGTCTGTGACTTCCGATGGGTCAGCATCCGAGATGACCTTAACCTCAACTGGGATGCCCTTGGCCTTGGAGGAACCCTCTGCGATCCCGATCCAGATACTCTTACGTTCTTGACTGAAGTTGAGCTTGACCTTGTTCTGCTTGGCGGGCAGCTCCATCCTAGCGTGCTGAAGAGAGTTGACGAAGCGAGCCCGGTTCACCTGGAAGACGTGCTTGTTGTCCGTCTTGAGAGTGTAGTAGACGAACTTGTCGTGGAGCTTTGTGTGGAGGGGCCACCCAAGAACCTGACCCGACTCGCTCATGGCAAAGATGAGGTGAGAGCCCTTGCGGATGACCACCTTCTCCTTGCACTTGCTGAGGAAGCTCACGAATAGACCAAGGAACTGAGCGTGTATCTCCAGGCTCTTTCCCTTGAAGTCATCGCACTGGAAGAAGAAGGTGCGGGTCCCATCCGAGACGAATAGGTACCCATCACCCTTGGAGTAGTCGATACCCTTGTCCTTATCCACCCTGGTGGCATCCATGATCTGGAGCCCCTTGAAGTGCTCCCCGACCTTGGAGTCCCCGACCTTCCCGATGAAGGGCTTGGCAAGGTTGATAGCCTCTCGAAGCACTCCGGAACGGAACTCGACGGACGAGGCTGCTGCTGCCTCCAGGTCCTCATCGAAGGTCGAAAGGAGTTGAGGGTCGAAAGAGCTTCGCTCTGCCTCAACCCCAGAAGCGGTCTGGTATCGAACAGTGAATCGCTCGTCTACGCTGGATGCCTCGATGGTACACGAGTCGTCATCCAGGTACTTGAGAGCGTCGATGGACTCAGCCGGGTAGACGAACTGCCCATCCTCAGACGACTCGGACAGAGGGAAGCTGGCTCGGGCGACACAGAGTTCATCACGGGAGTACAGGAAGCACTCCTGACCCCGGACAACGAACAGGTACCCTGCTGCTCCACTGGCCGTCACCGGACGAGGGGTGACGATGGAAACGACCTCAAGCGCCTTCAAGAGGTCCGGAAGGCTAAATTCAATCTTCATCTCTGTTTCCTCTCACTTTTTATCGAACTCGGAGAGGATCGTCTCCGCTTCGACCAGGTTGGTCTCGAACGTGTCGAGAAGCGTCTCCAACTCCTCTTGGGCCTTGTTCCGGTCCTCAACGAGGGTCTTGGGGTTGTACCCTGCCGCCTGGATCTCCTTGACCAAAGAGGCCAGCTCTTCCTTCTTAGACTTCAGCTCACCACCCAACTCCGCCTTTCTGCGAAGGACTTTCGCATGGCGAGTTGAAAGGTTCTGCATTCTCTCATGAAGTTTGTCAGGGGTCATCAGGGTCATGTAGGTCTACCTCAATCGTCCAGGCCGAGTGTCAGCTCATTTACACCTTCGGGGAGTTCCAGGCGAGCCCTCTTGAACGATTTGGTCTTCTTCTGACCATCCTCGCAAACAGACACGTAGGAACACAGACGGCATCCGTCCCCCGGTTGAGCAGGGAACAGCTCCTCACGCAAGTCCGCACAGGCTTGCGGCTTACCCGATAGGCTATAGAGCCTTGACACCGAAGTATCGATCCTAGTCAGGGTTGCCAGTACCTCATCCTTCAGGTCATCGAGGTCCTTGGCCTTGAAGGGGACCCACTCCATGGCCTGCTCGCCCCCGAACTTCCAGAAGATGTACCCAAGGGCATCCGGGGTCCGCTTCTTGCGCTCACGGTACAGGAAGGCGTACCACTTGAGCTGAACGCCCTCGATAGCGGCCCCCTCTTTCAACGCATGGCCGTCAACGTACTTGGCCCGATGCTTGGATCCCTTCCCATCAAGGATGACCAGGTCACCATGAGGTTGAGTCCGCTGAACCACGAAGTCGGCACGCCCTCCAATGGTGTACCCACCGAAGCGGCAATCCAGCTTCATCTCGGCCTCCATGAAAGGCCCCATCAGCTTGTTCTGCCGAATGGTTTGAACACCCCTTGGGATTGAATCCCGGATGTCGGCTACCAGCTCTCCCTGGTTCTTATAGGTCTTGGTGGCCTCCTCATCAGACCAGTCGATGATTCGACCCTGCCTCTCTTGGTCCTTGATCGCTTTCTTCAGGTAGGGTTCAACCAAGCCCTGAAGGGCCTCAAGGTAATCCTCTCGTTTCCAGATCCGATCCCGATAGAACGCCTCGAACACGAGGCCAACGGTTGACCCGTAGAGGGTCCCAAGCCCGTTCTCCGCATCTGCAAGGGTAGTCTTGTTGACGTACCTATTCCAGTACGCAAAGGGGCACTGGATGTAGAGCTTGTACCCAGAGTAGGATATGTAGTTGACTCCGTTGCTCATCCGACCTCCGCAAGCTCAAGGTAACGTAGGGCCTCACTACGAACGTCATCCGCAAAGTCGAGGCCCCTCACGTTTTCCTCGATGGTTGCATCCGGGTCAACTGCACCGTCGGAGATGAGTCGCATGATGAACTGGTCGATGTCATGCCGCTCCCTCTCTTGAAGTGCCTTCTTCTCCAAGTCGAACACTTCAGAGGCGGGGGCCACCGACAAGCCAATAGGGGTGACCCGTAGGTCCGACCCGTCAAACTCAACGAGTGATATCCTGGGGGTACGCTCCAAGTTTTCACGCACCAAGGACCCCCGAGACACTGACCCCTGGTTGACGAACTGCTTCCCACCCACCACCTCGATGCCCTGGTCCTTGTGCCAGTGACCGAAGCAGTTGTGTACCAGAACCCCACCCGCGAGGTACTCACCACAAGCTGTCCGGAAGTTGTGAACAGGCCCTTGGTAGGACACACGAGTAACCTTGCGGACCCTGGTATAGTACAATCCACCAGAGAAAAAGCCAGAAACTCTTGTCTTGACTCTGTCTGGTGGGTTGACTCCAATACTTCGTGAGAGTGCCGCACCGTCACCCCCATAGAACGAGATGATGTTGGCTTGGAGACGCCCTTTCTTTGGGGGTCTTACGGTGAAGCACGGGTGTAAACCCACCGAAAGGGCGAGAAAAAACACCTGGAAAGCCAGCGTTTGGGACACAGTGGCCCCACCAACATCTGTCTTTTCTGCCCTTGCATGGCCGTCACCAAGGAGCCAGCCCCTAATGAACTCAAGGCGGTCCACTGGGGATCTCCCCCAGATCCAGGAGGATAGTTCCTTATGCTCAGCCATGCACCCCCCGTGTTTGGAGAAGAAGTTGGCAATCTTCTTACCATAGGCACAGATTTGAACTGTGTGCTCCTCTAGGTTCCAGTGGAAATGGGTGTCCAGCCCGAAGTTCTCCTTCACAAGGTCACAGACATCCTTGTGCAAGGTCAGCTCATCCGAGTGGAAAGACCAACCTACACCAGAAACGGGCTTCCCCTTCCCATTCTTGATTATGTGACCCTCAGCAGAGTAGTACCCCAAAAGGCGAGATAGCCCAGGGTTCGATGGGGCTGCAACAGGGATTCTAGGGACAGGGATTGCGACAAAGTCACCTGGACGTATATCTCCAGCCCTAACCCAGGTGGGACTCACCTCAGCAGGGTTTTCACAAATAGCACATGGGATTGAACCTCTCCCTTTGTCAGGGTGGCACCTACGGGAAGACCTAGAGGGGTGCTTACACCTAAGTCCCTGAGAAACCCAGTAAGGGTGTTCGGAGGTCACACCTTGAACCAGGGGAGGGACCCCCTCAATGTCAAGGTGAATCAGGTCCTCGTTGACTTGACGGACTGGGTGGACCACTTCTATGGTGGTTGGTCCTGCTCTGCCTGCGATAGCTAAGCTGTTACCCGCCTTCTCAATGGGTACCGGACGATAAAGCCAATCCAGAACAGGTGTTCCAGGTGGGAAACACCACACATCGGGACCGTTCCGGCTGACCAGAGACTCATAGGGGAAAACAGGTTCGTTCCAGAAGTCTTCAACCGAAGTTGGAGGGTTCTTGGCTGCAAGGGAGTGAACAATCGCAATGAGGTGGGTGTCACCCTTCTTCTTCTGGATGTTGAGCATATCGCTCAGGGACCGGTTGGGGCTATACGGGACCCCGACAACCCGAACACGAAGGTCACCATCCTCGAAGACCTGTTCACGAAGATGCTGGAAGATCCCGCTGGCGTAAAGGACCCCTAGGGGCTGCTTCGACAAGCTCTCCAGGTTGTTGTAGGCCAGGTCGTGGTTGCCCTCGATGCAATACGTGGGGCAGGGGTACGCCCGGTGGATTCTGGCCGACCTCTCGTTGAGGTGGTGAGGGTTCCGGGTTGGGGCCTTGATGTGGAAGTAGTCACCTCCATCCAAGACCGCATTGACCTGATGCACCTTGGCAAGCTCTCCAATCTGCTCTAGGTTGGAGAAAATCTCAGCCGAGTAGTCCCCCTTCCAAGACATAGGGGACCGGTCTGAGAGGTGAACGTCTGTCCGAAACAGGAAGGAGATCCTAGGCATGGGCGTGCTCCGACTGTCCAACCTGAAACGGTTGGGTGCAAGTAGGGCAGACACCAAGCGCCTCAGCTTCGGAGACCACCTGCCCCTCCTCATCTGTCGCAACCTTGAGCTTGCCCTCCAGAGAGGTGATGGCGGTCTCAAGGGCTCGGACCTTGGAGATGTACTGGTCCATCGTCTGAAGACGTTTCTGGGCCTCTGGAGCGTCGGTGAGGGCTGGGACCTGGGTCTTCTCTGCCCGGTCCAGGAAGGCGAATCGCTCCTTGAAGGAGCGGAGCTTCCCGATCCACCCATCGAGCTTCTTGATCTTCACTTGGGCCTCCTGCACAGGCTCGATCTCAGGTACCTTGCTCAGGAAGTTCTCAACCCAGGCAACCGCCTTGTAGTTCTCAACTCGCTCATCAAGCTCCACCGAGAACTTGGTGAGCTTGGTGGCCTTGGAGTCGGCTGCCACCAGGGGGGCCAGGTCGGGGACCACCACCGACCCGACAGAGACAAGCCCTCGGATCCGTTCGGTCAAGGTCTGTACCGACTCCTGGTACCCCGTCAGCAGGTCTACCTTGCCCTCTGCCGCCTCGACCACGGCAAGCTGGTCCTCCACTGAGGAGGTCTGCTCTATCGCCCTGTCGAGCCCGTCGTAGCCCTGGAGCTTGGCCCTCAGCTCCACAGCGTCCTTCTCCCGAACCTTCTTGGTGGACATGGCCTCCCGACGGTCCTTCTCGACCATCTTGGCGGCCTTATTGATCCGGTCCAGCCGGGCCACGTCGGAGATAGCCTCAGCGATAGCTGGTCCAGACTGGTTCAACAAGAAGATCGGAAAGAACTGGTCGGCCACTTGAATGCAGCCAGAATCGTCACCCACCTTCACTGGACTGAACCCGCTATCCACCAGGAAGTCCGGGATCCCCTGTCCCGGCTTGTCATACTCCTTGCCGTTGAAGAGGTATCGGTTGACCGAGTCCCCTTTCTCCCACAGAAGATCGAACCCATCCATCTGGATGTGGACTGAGGAGAAGCACTTGCAGGTCTTCGCACCACGGAGAGTTCGGGCACAGAACTCCCCATGGCGAACGAAGGAGGTTCCGAGGCTGTTGGTCAGGGCACACTTGAGAGCCCGGACCACGGCGGACTTGCCAATGTTGGACCGACCCACAAGAGCAGTGAACCCATCGATGCAGACCTGAGTCTGTTCGATAGACTGAAAGCCTGTAACCTCGATTTGGATCATGACTTCATGACTCTTCTAGGGAGGATTCAACCGAACTCTCGATGTCCTCGACCTGTTCATCACTCTCGTGAACATCGTCGTCTGCAAGCTCGGAGTTCATATCCGAGATGATGTCCTCGTCATCGACTTCCTCGATGACCTTGGGGGCCTCGTTGGTGAGGGCCAGGGTGACCTTCTCCTTCAACGCCTCGAAGGCAGAGGGGTTCTCCATGAGGTACTTGCGGAGACGGTCTCGCCCCTTGAACGTCTCTCCCTGGTAGGTGTACGTCCCGCTGGTCTGAACGATGATCTTCCTGGGGATGGCACCCTCGATGAGGCTCAGGTACTCGTCCACCCCAGCCCCGTACCGGATGAAGATGGTCCCGTTGTGCCCCTGGGTTCCAGCCATCTTGTTCTTGACGACCTTGACCTGGACCAGGTTTCCGTAGGGGATCTTCTTCTTCTTCAGGGTGATCGGGTCGGCCTTCTCCACGATCTCGGACTTGATTCGGGTCAACTTCAGACGCCCGCTAGCGTAGAACTTGACTGCCTTGCCACCAGCCGTGTTGTCATCCCCAGCGTGGGACTGAGCCGAGATGAGGGATCGGGTCTGGTTCAGGAACATCACGAAGGAGGGAGACTCCTTGAGCCACTGGGTCATCTTGGGGAGAACCGTGGACATGGCCCGAGCGAGAGCCCCGATAGCCGCTGCATCATCGAGCTTCTTCTCCAGCTCCTTCTGGGGAACCATGGCAGCGACCGAGTCCACCACGATGATGTCAATCTTCTGCCGAATGGCGATGTACATCATCTTCAACCCCTCTTCCAGAGTGGAGGGGGCGTAGTAGAGGAGCCGGTCAGGGCGGAAGTCTACGCCAATCGCCTTGGCGTACCCGTGGTGAAGGGCGTTCTCGTAGTCGAGGAACATGGCAATGCCCCCAGCCCTCTGAACCGAGACGATGGCAGCCAAGGCAAGAGTGGTCTTCCCTGAGGACTCAGGGCCGAACACCTCGAACATACGGCCCCTCGGGTACCCTGGGCAGATCATCCCAGAGCCATCCGGAAGAGGAATGCCTCCGATCAGGTTGTCCACCGTCAAGGCTCCCGACGGGATGAACGGCCAGGTCCCCTCGTGAAGACCCAGAGGCTTCTGTTTCGTAGCCTTAGCAATCATAGCGATTGCCCCGTCTGCAATCGCCTTCCTCTTGGCATCTGCTTCTGCTGAGGAGGACGTGGGCTCCTTCTTTGCCTTGGCACTCGTTGTGGCTTTGCTCATGTTGACTCCAATCTTGAGAACCTGAAGAACCTCTCGTCCTCACGGAACAGGGTACCGAGTTTCTGGGTCTCCCCAGCGTGCTTGCCCCTAGTGAAGGTGTGGGACCTGAGGAAAGTGTGCTTCTCCGAGGGGAGAAGCACGTCCTCTGTGATCTCTCCTTCGATTAGCAACCAGAAGCGGGCGGCAAACCTGGCGATGTGGTAGGCATCAGCTTCGTCCCCATTCCACCGGAATACCCCGGTATCGGCTTGGGCCATTGCCACCATATCGGCCTTGAACATCTTGCCCTTACGGACCTCGGGGTCCTCTTTCGTGAGAGCCTTGACTGTCGAGGGATCGAAGTACACCACGTCCCTACGTCGGAGGTAGATAGCCTCATTCACGTAGAGAAATAGGCCGTAGAGACCCTCTGACCACGCCTCACCGAATGGGGGTGACTCAACCCCCACTATCTTGACCTCGGGGTAATCATCGAGAAGATCAAGGACACACGCCCTGAGTCCAAGGTACCGAGCGATGAAGACCTCGCTGGATGGACTCGCAAATCTCCCCTTATCCACAACACGAGCCTTGCCCGTCGCCCACGGATCGTGGACGCACCAGCCAAAGCCGGACATGGACGGATCTAGCCCCAAGGACAGCATACACTGCTCCCATTTCGCAAGAAACGGGAGGACACCCGTTACCGGATGCCTCCCGTCTTGGTACTACGAATCAGACGCCAGCAAGAACGTTGGAGAGGTCGCCGTCCGAGAAGTCGGATCCCGGAGCAACTCCACCGCCACCGGAGGGGGCCATGCCCAGCTTCTCACGAAGCTCATCCGTGGTCAGTTCACGGAAGGGGCTGAGCTTCGGGTAGAGCGCCAGAGCCTTCTCCAAGACGGCCCGCTTGAAGGGCTCATGACGCTGGTAGATGGCAGGTCCCGCCTGAGTGATCGTGATCTTCTGGTACTGGGTGTCAGTGCAACTGATGTTGAGGTCGATGCGAGAGACCGAGGAACCACTCTCGATGAGGCCCTTGTTGATCTTGCGGATCACGTCGAACTTGTCGGGAGCGAACCGCCAGGGGAGAACCCTCCAGCCCTTCGCCAAACGGTCCTTGTCAACCTCACCCTCACGGTCGGTCGGGTACCACAGAACGACGGTACAGACGTAGTCCTTGGCCTCACCAGCCTTGCGCCAGACCTTCTCCTCTTCGGCAGTGACCGACTTCGGCCAAGCGAAGTACCCAAGGTTCTGCTTGTAGGAGGCTCGAACTGGCTTGAAGCGTGCCTCGTTGAGGTCCAACAGGTCCACACCATCGAGCTGGTCCACTGACTTTTGCAGCTTCTCAGCAAGGGCAGATCGGACCTTCCCCAGGACCACCTTCTTCTGATCCGCCGACAGGTCAGGCTTCTGCTTGACCGCACGACGGAGGTTCGTCACGTCCACCGTGTTGAAGTACACGAGGGCGATGCGGTCGGTTCGACCCTTCTCTCCCTTGTACCACTCCAACTGGTTGGAGCTGACTTTGCCCTTGTCCTCGTCGCCAAGCCCAATAGAGCCATCATCGTCGAGGGAGGGCAGATCGGTATCAAACTCTGTATCGCTCATGGTTTTTTCTCCGTGCAAGTGACGTGGTCCCCAGATACGTGGAAGGTAGGGCTGGGAAGCCTGGTCGGTGCGTTGGAATGCGGTACACCACTATGACAGGACATTGGCACTACGGCCGGGTCAGGTCAGGTAGTGTACCGCTTAGTCCCCTACACCAGTGGAATACCGTGGTCAAGGTCAGAGACTTTGGAGCAAACTCTCAAAGTCGATTGCATCGTCTTCTACTGGGGCGGGAGGAGGCTCAGCCTTCGCTTTCTTAGTGGCCTTGGCCTTGGGCTGAGGGGCAGGCTCCTCTTTGGCAAGGAACTTGGCGATATCTGGGTCCTCACCAGCCTGCACAGGGGGCTCAACCACCTCAGGCTTGGGGAGGGCTAGTGCTGAAAGTGGTACCTCTGTGTGGAGGTCAATTCCAGAGGGTTCCTGCTTGTCTTGAGTGGGTGTTTCGGGGGCCTTCGGGGGCTCTACGGAGGGTACCTCTGAAGCTGCTGTCTCCTCCACCGGGGCGGGCTTCAGGCACTCACCCGTACAGAAGGCTCCACAGGTCTCTGGGGAGACACAGGGCGTCTCTTCCACCTCGGGCTTGGGCTCGGGCTCCTTGGGCTTGGGAGGGGTCCTGGAAGGCTCCGGGGCGACCAAGGGGGTCTGCTCCCGCATGATCCGATCAAGCTCCTCCTCGTCCAGGTCATCCTCCCTGGGGACCCTGCTCTGGGGGGCGTCTCCAGACTCATCCCCATAGCCAGCTCCCGAGGTCCGATCCGCTTGGATCATCGAGCGCTGGGTTCGGATCTCAGTGGCCGTCCTGACCAGCTCATCATGAACCATCTTCACGGGCTGCTCAACGGTATCAATGTCGAGGATGTCCGCCTTGAGCTGGGAGATCCTGTTCAGCCGTTCCCGAAGCATGGTGTTGACCACGGCCTCTCGGTCTCGGATGTTGGGCTGCTTCCGAACTGTCTCATTGCTCGCAAGAAGCTGGTCCCGCTCGATAGTCATGATAGACTCCTCGCCGGACAACTGCCTCTTCAGCTCTCTACGTTCCCGACTGATAGACTGCCGGATCTGAGAGACGATGTTGAGGTTGTTCCTGCACTTGGAAACCCGCTCCATGATGTACCGAGGCCCCAAAACCGTGGGGTCTGGCTCCAGCTCGATGTGCAAGCCCTCGATAATGCGGTAGATTTCCTCAACTCGTTTCTGGTCCATGCCTAGCCTCACTCACTCGTTGGTGCCATCCTTGGGAACAGGATCAACACCGGTTGCCTGGGCCAGGATGTCCTCATAGCTCTTGAGCACTTGCTTCATCTCGGACACGGTCTCCTCATCCCGTGGAAGGACCCGCCTCCGAAAAGCATCGTCGTAGGCCCCCTTCACCACCTCCCTGGAAAGGGCCAACCGGATGATCCGGGCCTCCTCCATCGTGTACCCCGTAGACTCCGAGTCCTCGTGCATCTGGGGTACCTCTGCCCCTGCCCCCCTGGAGGCCGTGAGGGAGACAAAGACGCTCTTCTTCCTACCACTGGGGTCCCGCTCTTCTATGGAGAACGAGACGGTCACCTTGTCAACCTGGACTGTAGAGAGTAGCCTCTTGAATCGAGATTTCTGGGCTTCACTGAGGGTTGACTTGCTGCTGCTCATTGCCTGATCCTACACCGGAACCAGGTTTCTTGGCAGGTTCTAGTGCCGCCACAGCCCCCAGGATGGCTCCCTCAAATCCAGTGTTACGCAAAATCACCTTATCGTTGTTGATCGCCCGTTGGATGGACGAGTGGTCGCCCAGGAGCCAGACCTTTCGCTTGGCCCTGGTTACAGCGGTATAGAAGAGATTCCGCTGAAGCATCCTGCCATGGGTTCTCACCATGGGCAGAATAACGGTGTCAAACTCGGACCCCTGGCTCTTGTGGACGGTGATGGCGTAGGCCAACCGGAGCTTCTGAAGGACTTCTTTCCGTGGGATCTCTACCTGCACATCCAGGCCGTCCTCACCGATTCCGTGGATACGAACGGTGAAAGCATCCGAACGGATCTGCATGAGCTTGCCCATGTCCCCATTGTAGACCCCCAACTGGTAGTCGTTCTTGACCACCATGATGCGGTCTCCCTCACGGAACTTGAGCACCCCGTCAAGGGTGAACTCCTTCTTCCCTGGGGAGGGCGGGTTCAGGACCTCCCGTAGTTGGTCATTCAGGTTAGTGACCCCAACCACCCCATCGTACTTGGGGCTGAGAATCTGGAAGTTAGCGTCTCGACCCTTGAGCTTGATAGCCATCTGGACCACCAGCTCAGCGATCTTGTCCTCATCCACAATGGGAACGAACCTGAAGTCTGACTCAACACCCCCAGGAACAATAGCATCCCCACGATTGATCCGATGGGAGTTCAGGATGATGTCGCTCTCCTGGGCCTGACGGAAGATTTGGGTGAGTCGAACCGTTGGAATGGCCGAGCACCGAACCAGCTCACGAAGGACATTCCCAGGACCCACTGAAGGTAGCTGGGCGTCATCCCCGACGAAGACCAGGATGGTACCCTCCTCCAGGGCATCCAGGATCCGGTAGAAGAGTTCCTGGTCCACCATCGACATCTCGTCCACGATGACGGCTCCGATGGGGTACTTGTTGTCGTTGTTGTAACCCCAGGACTCTCCCGTGTAGCGGAAGGTCCGATGGATGGTGGCCGCCTGGTGCCCCGTAACAGAGGCCAGGCGCTTCGAGGCAATCCCGGTAGGGGCCATGAGCACGAAGCTCACCCCGGCCTTCTGGAACAGCTCTACGAAGGTCTTGATGACAGTGGTCTTGCCAGTCCCAGGGAGGCCGGTGAGCGTCAGCACCCGGTTGTTGGTCAGCTTCTCAACAGCCCCCCGTTGGGCTTCCGAGAGGGTGATCTGGTGGACTGCCTCGTAGGTTGCCAGGAGGCTCACCAGGTCTACATCGAGCTTCACGGGGGTGATGAACCGAGCAAGGCTGGCGGCTGAATCCCGCTCGTACTTGAAATACTTGGGGAGGTAAACCCCGACATTCGGATCGAGCTTGACCCCACCTCGGGACTGGAGTCTCTGAACAGCCGAGTTTAGTTCGGCAGTGAGGTTCACGTCCTCAAAGGGGTCCACCTCAGATGTCCTGGCTAGCTCTCGAAGTTGGGTGGTCAACTCCCCACGACGGATACAGAGGTGTCCCGAGTTAGCCCCCTCTCGTAGGACCCACAGAACAGCCCCCTCGAACCTTCGAGGATCCCCTGGTTGAAGACCCCTGGCCTGAGCCACCTCATCCGCCTTGGCAAACGGGAATCCATCCACCTCAAGAAGGCGGTAGGGATTATCCTCGATGATGCGCTTGGCCTCAGACCCGAACGTGGTGAAGAGGTTCTTCATCTGCTCGGAGGTGATGTTGTGGTCCGCAAAGAAGGTGGAGAGGTCTGAGCTTGTTCGGGCCTCTGCCCAGGCAGACAGGATCCGCTCTATGATGGCGTCGTCAAACCCCAGAACCTCGACCAGACGCTTAGGTTCCTCGGAGAGGATCTTGTAGGTATCGGTCCCGAAGGTATCAACCAGGGCAGCAATCTGGAGTTCGTCAATGACCCCCAAGCAGTGGCGAAAGAAGCTCTCCACCCCCACTGAGGAATCGGACCAGGGAGCCCACCCAGACAGATCAAACTGACGCCCAAACTTCGGATGAGAGGTCCACTTTCCAAACAGTTCCAGGGGGACCCCAGGAGCAATCCCCTGGATTCCGAAGAGCCGTCCCTTGCAGGTGACCTTTCGGTCGTAGCTGAAAGCATCCCTGCTACAAGGCTCCGCAGAAAAGATGTGGAAGTCATCGGTCTTGTGGATGACACTCCACACCCGAATGCGGATAGATTCCATGTAGTTACCCGTTGACCAAGGCCAAGAACTCGTCCTCCGAAAGACACTTGGTACCATACTTCTTGGCGGTTGCAGCTTTGGTGGTCGAGGTGTCGGAGAGTACCAGGTAGGTGAGCTTCTTGGTCACACTACTCTTGATCTCTGCCCCCTGGGCTTTTGCCATGGCCTCAAGGTCCCCACGCTTGTTCTGCATCTCCCCGGTGAAGCAGAAGGACATACCGGAGAACTTGCCTCGAACAGGCTCCTGGATCACTACACCAACGGCCAGGAGGTCGTCCACCACCTGACCCTGGTCCCTGAGCCACTTGAAAAGGGCCTCTGCCTTGACCGGCCCGATCCCCTTGATCTTTCCGAGCTTCTCCAAGGGGGCAGCCCTGAGCTTTTCGATGGTGTCGAACCCAGCATCCATCACCAGCTTGACCGTGGTCACGGCAATCCCTGGGATGCACAAGGAACCAAGGACCAACTCCAGGGGCAGGACCTTCTTGGCCCTCAACAGCTTCAGGGCCTTGGCAGCCGAAGTATCACCCATCCGCTCCAACCCTGAGAGCTGGGCCTCAGTGAGACGGTACAGGTCGGGGATCGACTTCACCAACCCGGAGGTGGTGAGCTTCTCCAAGAGGGTGTCACCCCACTCCAGGATGTTGAGGCTGGTGATCCACTGGGAGACCCGCCCCACAACCTGAGCCGGGCACGCCTCCCTATTGGGGCAGACGTGGAACTCCCCGTCCTGAACAACCTCAGCTCCACAAGAGGGACAGCTCGTAGGGGGAGCGGCAACGGTACCTGTGCCCCGAACCACGGCTACCACCCTGGGGATGACATCGTTGGCTCGGGCAACAAGGATCCTGGCCCCGATGTCCAGGCCAAGGGTCTGGATGTAGCGCCAGTTGTAGAGGCTCGCATTGGATACCTGAGCCCCAAGAAGGTTCACCGGGTCGAAGTTGGCAACGGGGGTGATCCTGCCCGTACCCCCAGTCTGAAGGGTGATCCCCCGGAGGACTGTCTCTCGGGTGATGGGGGCAAACTTGAAAGCCGTCGCCCCAACTGGACGGAGGTCCTTCTCACCGAGGGCAAACTGCTTGGCGAGGTCATTGACCTCCACCACCAGGCCGTCGATGTCGTAGTCGAGACGGTCCCGCTTCGACTGCTGGTACTCCACCCAGATGTCGTGTGGGGTCTTGATTCCAAGCCAGAGGCCCGAGAGAGCCCACCAAGGGGTGGAGAGCCCCATGCTCTCGATGAACTTGAACTGCTCCTCCGAGGTGGAGAAGCTGACCCCGCTCATGACCTTGTAGAAGAGGACGGTCAAGTGCTCACAGCCCTTCCCGTCATACCGCTTGGAGATCCCGGAGGTAGCATTGCGGGTGTTGGCGTACCCGTCGTTCTTGAAGTGGTCAGCGAAGTCGCTCTTCCTGAGGATGATCTCACCACGGAAGGAACAGGTGACCCGTTTGGGGAGCTTTTCTGGGACACCCTTCATGCGAAGAGCATTGACAGTGATGTCCTCCCCGATGAAACCATCCCCTCTTGTTGAAGCCTGAGCTAGCTTCCCGTTGACGTACTTGACCTGAATGGAGATCCCATCCAGCTTCTCCGAAACGAGAAGGGCCTCCCCTTGGGCGTAGGTCTGAATCCAGTCGGTGATCTCCTCAAGGGTGTTGACCTTGTTCAAAGATCCCATCGGATTGGAGTGAGTGACCTTGGCCCACTCTGAAACAGGGGGAGACCCTACCGAAGAGAGAATCCGGTTGAGGTCATCCAGCTCTGACAGCTCATCGGACCAGGCATCGTACACTTCGTCCGGGACAATAGGCTGCTTGTTGTAGTAAGCGTCACGGGCTTCAGCAAGGAGCCCCTCCAGCTCCTTGATACGTGCTTGGCGCTCCGAGTCCGTCATCATGGGTACCTCAGTTGGATGTTGGGTCGGACCCCGTGATGGGTGCTGGGGGTTCGTTGGATAGCTGAGGGGGGTCCACAACCTTGACCTGCTCCCCCTGGGACTCAACCTTCCGGGCCAGCTCCTCCAGTTGGGCCACCGAAGCCAACGGAACGATCACGACTCGGATCTCTTGCCCCTTGAACTGCCTAAGGACCGGAACCGGGTCGAACTCGATGTGGTTTCCCTGCTGGTCTACGGTACTTACGTAGGCCCTATCCGTCATGGGGTCAACTTCTGCTACACCTTCGACTAGGTATACACCGAGGGTCTTGAAATCCACTTCAGTTTCTTGTGACACGATGACCTCGACTTGCGGGGTTGAGTGAGGAGCAAAATGGCCGAAGCCTCCCCACAGTAACACCGGGGGAGGCTTCAAGAGGGGTAGTTCTTCGGTCAACGAACGGGGCAGACGCCTCCCGAGCACTCTTCGGCTTCCATGTCCCCACCACGGACGAGAGGGTGCCCATGCTCGATCTGAGCGTAGAGGTGTTCATACTGGCTTGGAGTGATCGCCTCGTAGGGAGCCTGAGCGTAGCCGTGGGCCTTGGGAAGTGTAGACGTGCTCTTCAGAAAGGGCACGTACTCCTTCAGGCAATCAGCCAACTCAGAAGTCTCATCCTGAGAGAAGGACAGAGTGGCAGAGACAGCGTTATCTGCCCAGGCTTCCTGGACATCCTTTTGACGCTGGAACTGATCCCGAATGGTCTCGTTCTGAACGGTGAGCGTGGAAGCGGACTTCATTGGGAATGCGAAGACCCAGGTATGCCCACTCTTGTCGTAGATGTCCTCCTCAAATGGGACACCGGCCTCCATCATTGCCATTGCCATTGGGTCGTTCTTGGCGATCCGGGTCCGGCGGATGTAGTGGCTTGCGTAGGGGGCATGAATGCCAGGAGAAGATCCGTTGAGGAGCGAGATGGTCCCTGAGGGCTTCACCGTGGTCACCGTGATGGGAGCGTTAACTCCAAGCTCCCTGGCGTAGCGAGTGGCCTCCTCACGGCACATGGAATACCAACGGTTGAGCTGTGGCTTCGTCCATGAGAAGTCGCAAAGACCTCCCAGGCCAACGCCAACTCGCATGTTGGCCGACCCGACCTCTTGACTCCTGGAGTCGGACAGGGGGGTGAGTCGCTGACGAAGGCAATAGCGGGTGACCAGCCGGAAGACCAGGTCAGGGTTGGTGGAGTCCTCGAACTTGGCGGGGAAGACCTCTGCCAGGTTGCAGGCTTCACGGTCATGGAGGAGCTGTTCGCCACAGGGGTTGACCCCACGGGCACCGGGGTCCCGCTGCCAACCGAGGGGGAGGTTCAGGATGCCGGGCTCCCCAGAGCCGTTCTCGGCCATGTCATGAACAAGGGCCTTCCAGTCGAACCCATGGATCTGAGCCCAGGAGCGGAAGACGATTGTGTTGTTCGACGTGTGCCGATGGGAGATGACCTGATCCATGTCCTTCTTGGCATCACGGAAGTCCTGGTCGTCTGCATCCCCGAGGGCGATGAGGGCTGACCTACGAACGTTCCCGGCCTTGATGCACAGACCGATGTAGTTGGTGATGTCCAGGGCCTCAACGCTGTTGAGACGCCTCCCAGAGGCACCACGAACGATGTTCCAGGCACTCCTGAGAAGCTGGGTGAGGGGGCCAGGGCCACAAGCAATGCCGCCGAAGGTCCGGATGGGGAGTCCTCGGGCACGGACTTCAGAAACGTCAATGATGAGGTCCTTGGCGTTGAAGGCGGCCGTCAGGACTGCTCGAAGGGCTTCGACCCAACCCTCACGAGAATCCGGGACTCGGAGAATGGGGGTCTGGCCGTTCAGGAAGGACTTCGGGTTGGGCTTGACCTCATTCACATTGGGGTGACTGTCCAAGCACCAGATCGCCAGTCTGGACTCAGGCTGACCCTGAACCACAGGGAGGGACTTCACGTCCCCGAGTCCAACACCTACGCCGCCCCCGAGCATGAGCTGGTTCGCTGTCCAGCACCAGTCATCAATCCCGTAGAGGGTCGTGTACCAGCAGTTGTAGCGAGCATCCGCTGGGATTCCCTCAATGCCACCAGTCCAGAGGCCACGACCTGGAGGGAGCGCCTGACCCGTCCAGAAGAGGTGGAAGAGCATCTTCGCCTCACCCTCATCGACGTGAGAAGCGAGGGAAAGGTTGGCCTCGACCACCCTACGAACCGTATCAGTCCACACCTCGCCCCCACGGCAGTATTTCGTGAGGTAGGTCGAGCGTGCCAGAAGACTCTGGAAGGGGTCACCCTTTCGATAGTAAGGGGACAGGAAGTCTTCTGAGAGACTGAACTTGGTCGGTTGTGGTGAGGTCTGGAGGATCAACATTGGAGCCCAACTCCTTCAAGTGGCGAGGTTGAGGACGGCCAACTCCACCAGGGTCCGCCTGTGGCTTGTCCGCTTCAGCTCTACATCCAATCTGGATAGTATCTGCATTGTCCGCATCAGCCCCATGGTCGTCTGTTTCTCGACCTGGGGTTGAAGCGCCATCTGGTATCGGTATGGATGAACCCCCAAACGGGCAGCCACTTCCTCCGCACCAGCCCCCTTATCCATCATGGATCGAGCCACAAAGAGCCGTTCAGCACTCTTCATGAGGGCGCCCAAGACTTGAAGGGAAGGATCATCTGACGCAAACTTGTACAGTGATGTCAGTGCGTTCATGGCTTTTCGCTTGTTCTTGGTGAACGCAGCGTCAGCCACATCCCACGGAGCCACCGTAGAAGCTGGGGTCATGATAAGCTGAAGATGCTCGACCTTGACGGGGTTCTTGGCCCCAACAAGGAGTCTGAGCTTTCGCAGCTCACTGAAGAGTACATAAAGGTCGTCCCCGGCAACCTGGAACATAGCCAGGGCGATCTTCCCATCCAAGTTGAGCCCGATTCTCTCAGCCTCAGCCTGAATCCACTTCACAACCTCGTTGTTGTTGTCCCAGGTCTTGAGCTTCTTGTGCTCACGGAGAGTCACCTTGTTCCCGAACTTCGTCCAGAAGGCCGGGCACTTGTCAGACCTGTGAACAAGAGCCAAAACAGCAGAAGTATCTGAAGATTCACGACTATCGACGTAAGCCTTGACCAACTTCTCCGGCTTGAGCTTGTGGGCGTTATCCACCACAATGACCCGAGGCTTGATGTTGGAGGGGTCCTCAAAGTCCACCTGGAAAGTCTCACAGACGGAGACAACCTCAGCCTCGGAAACCTCAGCCCCATCCAGTACGGTCACCAACGCCTTGGGCTGGTCTCTGAAGGAGTTGAAGTCCCGGTCGAGGAAGAAGGTCTCCTCCCCGAAAGACACAACTATAGGCGTGGTGTACCGGTACCCCATAGGTCAATCACCCGCCAAGTGTGGCAGTTGCCAGGGCTGTCTTGAGCTGGAATGCGAGGTTGACGTAAGAGGACTCGAACCGCTCGTGTACGAGTTTGAGTTCCACCCACAGGTTGGGGATGAAGGTTGTCCCTGCTCGTACCCTCATGGTTGAAAGGTCTTCTTCTAGGTCTTGGTTGATGACTCGCTGAGGGTCGATTCCAGAGATCATAACGTCATGCACTAGGAAAATCAGGAACCGAAGGGCCAGTGGGAGATCCTTGCTCAGTTCATCCACTACAGAAAAAGCAGATGACAGGTCTCCCTGCACTCCCAGTTGAAGCATGTTGAATACACGATCCCTGATGGAAAGTCGGCCTGATCCCCAGTACCGAGTAGCTCGACCTATCGAGCCTTCTCCCATACGGGCGTAGACAAGGGCTTTACCGGGATTACTCTCGAACCGGCTGAGTTTCGAGACAATGAAGGATTCAGGGAGCTTCCTGAAGTTGACCCTTCCGCATCTCGACCGGATGGTAGGAATCACACGGTCGAACGACTCAGCCAGTAGAAAGAAGCGGGCCTGAGCGTGGGGCTCCTCTAGGGTCTTGAGAATGGCATTGGCAGCAGCAGGTGTCATCCGGTCTGCCCCATCCACAAGAAAGAAACGACACGGAGCTGAAATAGGGTGATTCCCAGCCCTTGAGACCAGTTCTCGGATGGGATCCACCCCAAGCTCCTTGTCTGCTTGGGGTGCCACAACCATCACATCAGGGTGGGCACCTTGCGCCACCTGGACTACATCCGGACTAGAGGGACCCTTCTTCGAGGCAACGACTTCCTTGATCGTCTCGATGACTGCGAACTTTCGTCCAGTACCCTCCTCCCCCACTAGAAGGAGAGGGTTCTGAACACGACCAGTCACTACCTCTCGAAGGTAGCGAACTGCCTGGTCTTGTCCGATTACATCATCCAGCACTGGTCACCGGTAGCGGTAGGAGGTTTTCGGATTCCTTCGGTGGGATGGGCTTCAAGAAGACAACTAGCTGGTAGTTCTGCCCGCACTTGGCACAGACCAGTCGAGTTACCTCCTGCCCACTCGCACCGAGAGTTCCGGTACAACCGCTACGAGTACACCGCATAGTCCCCATGCTGGGATCGGTCATATTTTCACCAGACCCCTACGGCGCATGAAGGCCAGAACATCTGCGTAAACATGGTCTTTCACGAGGGTACCGTCACGTACCGACTGAGCCGTCTCCATCAACCAGAGCTGCATGTCCCGGTCACTCCACGACATCCGATAGTAGTCCCAGCCAGTGAAATGGCTGGTAACACTCTTCCCAAGACCAACAGGAAGAGACCCTGTGGCCCAGTAGGACACCGCCAGGGTCATGGCGTAACCCCTTTTTTCCCAGTGGGTCCTCCAGGGGCTAGGCCAGGGGCCTAGGCATAGGAGACCCACGAAGAAGAGGATGCAGGCGGCCCACCAGGAGAAGAAGGCCGTGACAATCCCAGCAACCACGAAGGGGATGAAGAAGAGCTGAGGGAGAAGGTACGAAACACGGAACCATACTGGACTGGCTTGAGTATCCAGCAGATGAACCCGCTCATGAGCAAGAACAATGAACGAACTAGAGGGAGACCGCTCGTAGTCCAGCTTGGAGGGAAAGTAGACCTTTGGGTAGAAGGTCGTGATGAAGTTGGTGAGGTAGCTTGGGTTGAAGGCCCGGAGCAAGAGCCCGATGGCTTTCTGCAACCAGGAATCAGTCTTCCAAGCGACTTGGAAGCCCGGAACTTGGTTCCGGGTGTCCCCCTCAAAGGCACGCAAGTCTTCAGTGTCCATGAGCACCACCCTGGGTGGTTCGGACAAGGAGACTACCGCCTCACAGGTTCACAAATCCGCCGACAGACATGGTCCAAGTGTGCTTACAACGTAGGCACTGGTAGGTGCGGTGATGGGGGGCACCAGCGTTTTCCCTGCTGACCGGTGGCGTGATCTCGATAGCTTGCAAAGAAGGGCACCCTTCGTCTCTGCACTTCATGTGGTGAATCTTGGGCTGAGGCTCTGAAGTGCCTGAGAGACCTGGAGTGGTGCCAGCGGGGTCGAAGTTTGCCATGGTTTTCATCTCCTCTATATCTGCCCGTCAGGGAACTTGACGGGAAACAGCGAGTCCAGAACGTTCTTGATCCGGTCGTAGAGTTCCTGGTCATTCTGGTCCAGAAGAGCCCCATCGAACCGAATTGGGGGGTTCAACACCACTTGCCTCGCCACAGGGACGATGGTCGGGTCAAAGGACCCATCCCGAAGGTAGGGGATGACCTTTGCCCAGTCATCGGCCCGGACCACGATGTTGATCCCATTCTCACCGTGGAGCCAAACGTAGGGCAAGTCTCGGGCATAACCCCTCTCACAAGAAGCCTGCCCACGGATGACCCCCATGATTGCCCTGGTGAGATCAGGGGTTTCATTCTGGGTCATTCGGTGGGGACGGTGCTTCCCCGGCATGAAGCTGAGCCTCTGGTCCACACCTTGTCGGGGCGATAACTGGAATCGTACCAAGAGTTGAACGTTTGAAGGGCGATGCAGAAGAGGCCGAAGAGCACAACCCCGAAGAAGAGCCCGAGGGTCAACCCCTCCTTGAACTGAGGATGAACTGGTTCCATGCCGCCAGCATCACCCGAAGAAGAAGGAGGGGCCAAGTTTTCAACCAACGGGTGCTTGACCCAGGTCCGGCTTCTGGGTCTTGTAGATGGCAACCTCGGTGGTGAGCATCGTCCCGACCAAGGAAATTGCGTTTGAAATCGTGGACCTGACCACCTTTGTAGGGTCCAGAACGCCCAGTTCCTTGAGGTTGCAGATCGTCATGGTCCGAGCATCGATCCCGGTGAACTCATCCTCTTGTGCAAGAACCTGGTCGAGAAGGCCATCGGGGTTCTTGAAGCCACCGTTCTTGATGATGGCAGAAAAGGGCTCGTAGCAGGCTTCCAGGGCCAACTTGAACCCTGCCAGCTCGTCATCATTGGATGGGATCGGGAAGGGGGACTCTTCCGCCTTTGTGGACCACTCCTCCAACCAGGCAGCAGCCGTTCTTGAGGCCCGGATGAGACACATGCCACCACCAGGGGCCAGACCCTCATCAATGGCTGCTCGGGTAGCATAGAGAGCGTCCTCCATCCGACCCTTGATCTCCTTCAGCTCAAGTTCGGAGGAGGCGCCAACCTTGATCGAACAGACCCCACCCAAGAGCTTCCCGAGCCGCTCTTGCAGCTTCTCCCGGTCGAACTCACTCCCAGCAACAGCGATCTGGGACTTGATCTGTTCGATCCTGGAGTCGATGTCCTCGGTGGAACCGCCACCATCGACAATCGTAGTGGTCTTGTCTGTGATCTTGACACTACGGGCCGACCCGAAAGACTCGTAAGTCACATCATTCAGGGTCATCCCAAGATCCTTCGTGATGAAGGTGGCCCCGGTGATGGTGGCGATGTCGATCAGGATCTCGGTCTGCTGCATCCCGAAAGCTGGGGCCTTCACGAGCTGGGACAGGAGTACCTTGGCCCCGAAGTTCTGGCAGAGGGTAGCCAGAGCCTCACCGTCAAAGTCCGGAGCAATCCAGACCACGGGCCTCCGCTCCTGAACGATCCTCTCCAAGGCTGGGACGAGGGGGCGAATCGCCGTGAGGGGCATGTCCGTCACGAAGATGAAGGGGTCCTCCAGAAGGGAGCAGTTCTCATCAGGGTGGGTCTTGAAGTCAGAGCTGAGCCAGCCACGGTCGATCTGCAACCCATCGGTCGCCTCGATGATGATGTCTGTCCCCCGGCCCTCCTCGATGTTGACCACCCCATCCTTGCCAACCTTGGCAACTGCCTCAGCAACGATCTTGCCGATCCTGGCATCCCCGTTGGCACTCACAGTGGCAACACCCTCCACGTCCACCTGAGCCCGGACTGGGAAGGACTGGTCGTAGATGGCCCTCTCGATGTACTCCAGGGCCTTGTCCATCCCACGCTTGATAGCGATGGGGGTCATCCCGGCAGTGATGAGCCGGTTGGCATCTGTGAACATAGCTCGGGCCAGAACCGTTGCCGTCGTGGTCCCATCCCCGGCATCATCAGAGGTCTTCGAGGCCACCTCACGAACCAACCTGGCTCCTAGGTTCTCCCAGGGGTCTGGAAGCTCGATTTCCTTGGCGACACTCACCCCGTCCTTCGTAACCAGGGGAGCCCCAAACGCCTTCTCCAAACAGACGTTCCTGCCTCTGGGGCCGAGCGTAACTACAACAGCATCAGCGAGCTTGTTGACTCCAGCGAGGAGCCTTTTGCGGATGTCATTCCCATACTTGATTGGCATCGGTTCGTCCTTGGGGGTCAGTGTCTCTTGGTTCGATTGGAGTACACCGCTTGAACCTCGGATGGGTCCAGGTCAGGGGGGTCGTCCTTGGTGCTCATCTTAGAAAAGATGTGTTCGTGAACCCTCTGAGGATTCAGCTCACCTCGACGCCTAACCCAAGGACTTGTGTCGGAAACATGGATACTCCGAGTCTCCATCCAACCCAGGGCATCCAGGAGCACAAGTTGAGCTGTAATCCCATCCCCCTCCCAGGCTTGCTCCCCCTTAGGCCCGAAGATGGTGACAACCCACCGATTGATGCTCTCGTTGGGGGCAACATCGAAGGTCCACCCAGGAGGCATCCGGATGGCTAGCTCCTCCTGGAGTTGCTCCTCGTCCCAGGTAGCAGCGTCGTGAGTGATTGGCATTGGTTGGGGTTAATACCCCAAAAGGACAACCTGACTGACCGTAATGAAGTAGGGCTAGCAAACGAGTTCACCAGGCCATCGATCATCCCGAACGTTCCCGTCTCGGTCGTAGTACCGGGGGTCCCCGGACTCCTTGTGCGCCATACAACGAACCCGCACCAAGACCAGCTCGGTGAACTTCGTTTGATTTGGCTTGAGCTTTCGCTCAAAGAGGTGGCCGTTGTGCCAACCAGGGTCCTCTGACTCAGGTTGAACCACGGCCACACCACAGATCCCACAGATGCCTGGCTTGATGTGCATGGCGGAAGGCAGAGGACTCGAACCCCAGTGGCTCATCACCACCCATCCGCTTTCAAGGCGGCGCCCACCCCGAGGCAGGTTTACCTTCCAAGATTGTCCGCAAGGATGTTGCAGAACAGGGCTCCTTGCTCGATGGCGTCGTCCAATGCAACGTGAGTGTGCTTCGGGAGACCCTGAAACCACTTCCCTGGCATGTTCCTCTTGGTACTCCCTCGAAAGGGGGTCTTGAGGACTGCCATCGTGTAGCTCTTGATGTCGAGGGCGGAGAAGCTGAAGGGGCTTCTCCCCACAAAGTTGATCATGTACCAGTACACAAAAAGGAAGTCGAAGGTTGCCGGGTACCCGACGAAGACCGGGGTGCCCCCCAGCTTCTCGACCCACTCGACATAGGCCGTCATGGCCTCCTTCGCCCCCTTGGGCTCCTTCCGGCACTCCGCCCACTGGTGGGGTCGTCCAGCCCACCAAGCCATCGTCTCGGGGTTGCCAGAGGCCCCAGGAAGGGTCTCCAGGTTGACCGAGAAGGTGCTTACCAGGGTCTTGTCGGCCCGGTAGGCAGCAGCCCCCAGGCTCAGCATTGAGTTCGGGCCGGGGATCGGCCCATCAGTCTCCACATCGGTGGAGACATAGATTTCATTGTTCTTCATGCCCAGCAGTTACACCAGAAGCGCAGAAAGCCCGGCTTGTGGCCGGGCTCCTGCTTCATCTACATCTGGGTGTTGGGCTCACCATCGCTGGCTTCGGCTCTTTGCAAGCCGAGGCTTCTCCGGTTCGGCGGACGGAACCGGAGAAACTTGATCCGGGGGCAACGTAACCACAGCCGGTACGAAGAGAAGCGGGTTCCCGACTGGGTCAGGGGTTGGGGTTGAACTTGAGGTACCCACCCCAAGGTCAACCGGAGCGACCTGATCCCCACCAGAGAAGCGCTGGGCGGTCTCTGCCTGGACCTGGTTCGAGACTGTGTACCCGGCGAAGCCGAGCACTGCCTCATCCTCAGCAGCCAAGGCCGAAGCCCCAACTCCACGGGTCATCGCCCGACGCATTCCGATCCGGTTCCCAGCCGAAGCGTTGAAGGAGGCCGGGGAGGCATAGAGGTGCTGAACGTGGTCGGCTACTGCTGCCACCCCAACATGACCTCGGTCAGCCAAGTTGAGACCCTTGAAGACCGCTCCAGCAGTCTTGTAGTCCCCTCGCTTGGCAGCCGCCTCAGCTTCGATCTGTGCCTTCACGAGCTGGGCTCGGGCCACGATCTCGTCCACTGCCGGAGTGGGCTTGACCTGCTCCTCACCCGGCTTGACGAACTGAACCTTGGCCTTGGCCTCATCGGTTCGAGCTTCGAGCTTCCCTTCAGCCGTGAGGACCTGGTAGGTCAGCTTGGCATCGAAGGCATTGACCTGGCGGGGGCCAGGCTGCTTCTGAGCCGCCAGCTTGACGGACAGGACGAGGCTCAGAGTCTCCTCGGACAGAAGATGAGGTACCTTGATCCGGACCTCACCCGTGGTCTCCTCCTCCACATCGGCATCGGACAGGACCTCAACGATCTGATGCCCGTGATGAGGGGCAAGCTCGATGACCACATCCTGAGCGTAGGTGCTCAGAAGACCACCGAGTTCTTTCCCGAAGGCAGCCAAAGCAGCATCGGGGTCCTTGACGAAGGCATAGTTTCCCTTGCCCGCAGAGGACAACTCAAGAAGAAGCTCCTGGCAGGCATCCTCGCCGTACCCGAAGGCCGACACGGAGGCTCGACCAGATTGCTTCCCCAGAAGGTCACAGAGGCCCTTCTGATCGGTCACCCCATGGGTGGGCTGGCCGTCGGTGAACATGATGACCCGGACCAGGGTGGCCTCGGGCAGGTCGAGCTTGTTGGCAAGCTGGAGACCCAGGAGCATCCCACCAGAGAAGTTGGTGGACCCTTCCGTGTGGTACTTCCCGATGATCGCCCGAGCCTGCTCCTTGCGCTCAGGAGTCATCTTCCCAGGCTCGAAGTCCACCCGAGCATTGGAGCTGAAGCTCACCAGCCCGAAGAAGTCATCAGCCGAGAGATGCTCCACCAGCTTCAAGAGGCTCTTCTTGGCGTAGTCGAGCTTGGGTCCCGACATCGACCCAGAGATGTCGAGAACGGGGATGAGGCAAAGAGGGGGGCGGTTCTGTTGCCAGTCGCTCTTAGGGGCCTCCACACTCAAGACGAGGTGGACGGGGTTCTCCTGGTCGAAACGAACCTGCTCGAACGTGAACTGGGGCTTGATTTGCATAGGCATGGACACACCATCACTAACGTGGGAGTTGTTGCTAGGATGTAGAGGTTGGACAGAACCCTCTCAAATCCCAACAGGTTTCCGTTACGTCCGTGACTTTGCCCAAACCTTGTGGGTGCGGCTCCGCCATTTACAGCAGGGACTCAAGCCGAAGCGCAGTCCCAAGTCCTACTACACCAGAACCGCTACCTCTCGACCAAGAAAAGTTCGAGGGCCATGACAATGTGCCGATTCAGGCACCCCATGCAGTAGGGTTCCTGTTCCGGGCTCTGGTGGTCTGCTTGAAGAAGGGTGAAGGTCCGACCCTTGACGATCCGAGTACCACACTCGACGCACGTCACATCGGACATGGCAACCTCGATGGTGGCTCTCTTGGTTTTCATCTCGGGACCTAACTACCCGAGATAGAAGAGGAAAAGATGGAGACTCACTTCGAGTCCCCATCTTCCAGTCAGGCGGCACTAGCACCTACGAGGTAGAATCCCGTTCCGTGAGGCTGAGCCTTGGCCCAGTCCAGGTAGGGAGCCCAAGCCGAGGGTACCTTGCTGCCGTCTATGAAGACCGCATGAAGGGGGAGAGAGTGGGGCTTGGCTGGCTTCCGAAGAAGGTGCATTCCAGCCTGCTCGGGAGTCCTCCCGCCCTTCCGCTCATTGCAGCCGTAGCAGCAGGTGACGATGTTCTCCCAGTTGGTCTTGCCACCTTGCTTGCGGGGGATGACGTGGTCGTAGTTCAACTCACGCATGACCTTCCGCTCGCCACAGTATTGGCACTTGAACCCGTCACGAGAGAAGATGTTGATCCGGGAGAACTTCACACCCTTCTTCACACTCGCAACGGACTTCTTGAGCTGCATGACAGCCGGAATGAAGTACGTGGTTGAGGGGGAGCTGACGGTCTGATCGTACTCCTCCATGACAACCACCTTCTCCTGGTAGACCAAGCAGATAGCGTCGTACCAGTCGAGGATTGCGTGGGGCAGGCCCCAAGAATTCAGAAGCAGTGTTCGGGTCTCCATGGCATCACCTTCGTCTTCTCTTTCTCATGGTTCTTGTCTCTCCTAAGAGGGTCCCATGAGTGGGACCTCCAGAGCCTTTGCTTGGGGGTCCGCCAAGACGGCTGATGTGCCGGAAACTTGGTGGAGACGCCGAGAATCGAACTCGGGTCCGAGATACCTATGAAATTCCTTCGTTTACGTGTGTAGCCGGTCTACCCTCCCGGCGGGGTTCGTGGATTCGGCCAGCGACCTATCTCCCTGTCTATCTCGTCCACTCCCCCGGAAGCCCGAGGAGAAGACCAGCCCTTGTGGTTGACGACCCGTATCCCTACTAGGACTACCTGGGGTTGGATCGGCTATCAGGCCGCCTTGGCGGTGAAAGCAGTGCTATTGTCGTTGGCACTTGTGTTTTTCTCGATTGGTCGAGGCGGGTCGAGAGCCGCCTACACGCAGGAAATTCTTTCAGTACCCCGTCGAAACCTGTCGTCCCCTTAGTTGAAAGCGGCCCATGACAAGGCGTTTTGTGAAACGAACGTTTGCGATGTAGTTCCACAGTTCATTCAAGGGCCTCCCTACTGTACACCGGGGTGAAAGACCCTTCAACCAACTTTGTGCTCAGGGAGGGACCCTCACGCCACAAGGGCACTGGTTTTTGAGACCAGCGTGTCTGCCGATTCCACCACCTGAGCGAAAATCTTCTTGTTGAAAGCCCGACGAAGAGGACCAGCAATGCACGACTATGACCGAACCGTGACCGCCGCATCCGGGCCGAAGAACCCCAACGTCTCTGCATTGAATCGCTTGATGGGACGTGGGAAAGCCATCATCGCCAAGTACCTCTCCGACAAGACGGGGATGAAGTTTGACCCCTCGACCTTCGTCAAGGAGTGGTACAATACGGTGGACTACCGCTGGTTCGCCTACCGGGATGAAAACCGAGGTACCCAGTGTTCGGTAGAGATTCATGTGGCCTGGGAAGACCGAGCTGGAAGCTACAGCGTCCGGACCACGGCCAACAAGGGTCAGCGGGGAGTCGGCTTCCACAGAGTCGAGGGACTCTCCCTGGAGGACTTCAAGAGCCCCTCCAAGTACATCCCCCAGAGCGTCCTGGATGACCTCATGAAGGCCATGGGTGGGGACTACTCGAAGGAGATGGGTGAGATCAAGGAGGCTGCTTCCGAGCTGGTCGAGATGGCTCGGGAGAACCTGAAGGCAGCCGAGATGATCGCAGCCCTTGCCAAGGATGACCCCCTCGCCAACGAAGACATCATCACCCGTCGGAAGTACGATCTCAAGGACTGTGGTTACACGGTCAACCGGATCCTGGACTCAATCCAGATCATCAAGAAGGGCGAGTAGATAGGGAACGGGGGCTCCCAGCTTTCACTGAGAGCCCCCGAAAAGGCGAAGGGAAACAGGAGCAAGATGTGGCTCCGGGTGAAAACGAATAAGCTCGGTGGCTGCCTCTTCATCCCGGCATGACGCCTGGTCGAGGAACTGAGTGCCTTAGGAAGCCTTCGCTAGCCCGATTCCGTTCCAGCGTGTCTCCACGCCAACTGATTGGTGCCCCTTCGCCAACAGGACCGAAGTCCTGTCTCGTCCCGACTACTCAAAGAGTGTCGGGTCCAAGTCTTCGATTTCGACCTCCCGAGCGTTGGCCGTAGCGATGGCAGCCCTGAGGGAGCCTGCTCGCTTGGCTACGAGGGACGCCAGCTCAACCGCCTTGGAGGCGGTGATGGTTGCCTTCGACCGGACCTTGGTCGGGTCGAGTTCATCCTCATTGTCACGGTACCCACCATAGCGGTCGGGCTTCGGTCCAGCAGCGGACCTCCACATCTTCTCCGCCCGAGCGATCCCTCCGATGCTCTTGATGGCCTCGGAAAGGGTGATGGTGGTCTTGTCCCCAAGGTAGTGCCCGAGCCCCGCCACCTCTACCCTCACGGTGAGGTTGTAGCGAGCCTGAGCCGTCTGGAGCTTGGCGATGGATTGCTCTGCCTTCAGGAAAGCATCGACCACCTGGACGGGGGTCTCCTTATCCTCACCAGGAAACGCCTTCAGGGAGCCTTGGAAGGCCCTGGCTGCCGTGTCCCGGCGAAGCTCATGCTGTTTGATCGCCTCTCGGAGGGCGTATCCAGTGGTCTTCATCTTCATCTCCTCTGTCGATATGTACACCGGTACGGGGCATGGGGATCGAACCCATCGGGGGCCACCTTGTCGAGGTGGTGCTTTCACCAGCTTGCTCGCCCCGCATTTTCTGTCCGTGTGCCTGGAGTTGAACCAGGATCAGAGCTTTATAGGAACTCCTGAGGCGACCGGCCCCACACACGGGAAAGTGTGCTGAGACTCGGCCTTTGTATCTTGAATTTCACCTTGGTACCCACCTTTCGTCGGCATGAGAGGACTCGAACCTCCACGGGATTTCTCCCACCAGAGCCTAAATCTGGGGCGTCTGCCATTCCGCCACATGCCGATGGTACGGGGTGTGGGACTCGAACCCACCTGGTTCTGCTTGTAAGGCAGATGCTCTCCCTGAAAGCGAACCCCGCATGGTTGCAGCAGAGGGACTCGAACCCTACCTGGTCAGGCTTATGAAGCCCGCCTCCTGCCTCAGGTTGCTGCAATAGCGCCTCTGGAGGGACTCGAACCCCCAACCCCTGGTTCCGAAGACCAGTGCTTCTGTCCATTGAGCTACAGAGGCATAGCCTCCCTGCAAGGAGTCGAACCTTGTCAATCAGCTTCGGAGGCTGATGCCAGGGGATCCGCCTGGACAAGGAGAGGTAGTATTCCTTGAAGCTCCGCATGGGCTTCTCGATGGCAGTTTGCACAGAGTAGGTCGCATTTGTCCAACTCTGCAATAACCTCACGCCACGGTTGACTCCGAGCTTGAGCCATAGCGAGGTCTTTTGTGTTCGGGTCTCGATGATGAAACTCAAGAGCACCTACATACTTGCTGTAACCACACCTAGTACATGACCCACCTTTGTAGTCAACGCACTTAGCCTTGAACCTCCGCTGCCGCTCAACATCCTCCACTCGTTGACAACTCTTGCACCAGACTGAGAAACCACCTCCTGGACGGGTCCTCTTGTAGAAAGCTCCCGTTGGGAGATTATCCTTACAGCACGGGCATACCCTGAGACCTTCCTCAGTGGTCTTGTCCCCATGAAACCCTTTCCCACCCTTCTTGAAGGGTGAGCATTGAAGGCAATACCTTCTGTTTTGCAGGTGGACTACCCTACCTTCAACCACAGATCGACATGGGATCGACACGCCACAGGACTTGCAAACCTTCATGTATCTGAATGGATACAAGGAAAGTAGTGTCCGTCAAGCTACTGGGGCAGAAAAATGTTCTCGACTCGGTTGAAAGGTTGGGTACCACATACGTTGTAGGGGGAGGAGACGTTCAATGACTCGACAAGCAAGCTACATCATCGTGGCCGCTTTCCTCCTAGCCGGATGTGGCGGGGGCGAGGGCGACACCAACATCACAATCAACGTTCCGCCTACAGTGGACACGGGAACCAGCGGTTCCTCCGGTTCATCCACAGGAGGTTCCAGCGGAACCACTCAAGAAGCTGGGGCTGACTCGGGTACCTCTGGCTCAGGAGGGGGTTCCGGAACCGATGCTGGTGGGGCCGGTGGATCCGACTCCGGAACTTCCGGGGCCGGTGGATCCGTGGACTCGGGGACCGGAGGGACCTCGGGTTCTGGTGGCACATTTACTGGGGGCTCAGGCGGCTCGGATGCTGGGACCGGTGGTACCTCAGGTTCAAGTGGATCTGATGCTGGAACAGGGGGAAGCTCTGGGTCCAGTGGTTCGGATTCTGGGACCGGCGGGGGGACCTCAGGAACCGGGGGGACCTCGGGTTCGGGTGGATCCGATGCTGGGACCGGAGGAACCTCGGGTTCTGGCGGGTCATCCACTGGGGGCTCGGGTGGAACCGATTCAGGAACCGGCGGTACCTCCTCTGGGGGCTCGGGTGGATCGAATGCTGGTACCGGTGGCTCGGGTGGATCGGATGCTGGTCTTGTCTGCACCTGGCCCCTGGAGGACTGCAACCACAATGCAGCAGATGGGTGCGAAACCAACCTGGAGACAACCGCCTCAAGTTGTGGTGCCTGTGGCAACCCTTGCCAGGGTGCCCATGGAACTGGCCTTTGTCAGTGGGCAACCTGCAACCTTCTCTGTGACCCAGGTTGGGAGAACTGCAACGGGCTACTTGCGGATGGGTGTGAGACCCCCCTCGACACGATGAACAACTGTGGAGGGTGCAATATCAAGTGCAACTCGGGCACCGAAGTCTGCCAGAACCTTGCCTGCACCCAGGTTATCTGCCCGGCTGGAGTCGGGAACTGCGATGGCAACGCCTCGAACGGCTGTGAGACCGACACCACAACCCTGACCAACTGTGGAGGGTGCGGGGTCAAGTGCATTGCCCCGACCAACATGGTGGCCTCTTGCACGGGGGCTTGCCAGTACACCTGCTTGGACGGCTTCGCTGACTGCAACGGCAACCTGGCCGACGGTTGCGAAGTGAACTTGAAGAGCGATCCATACCACTGTGGGGCCTGCCTGAACTCA
>ENA-UOWG01000563-UOWG01000563.1-activated-sludge-metagenome-genome-assembly--contig:-NODE-563-length-47285-cov-8.590874_pt1 | contig 47285 bp, 61 predicted proteins | sample MGYA00238147_ERZ761563 | MGnify/ENA primary metagenome ERZ761563 (study PRJEB28884, sample SAMN05720216) | anaerobic digester metagenome | isolation source: active sludge of municipal...
AAGTGCGAAGACTCACGCGAGTTGATCAACAAGCTGATCATCATCGCAGCGATGTTCAACACGCTGTACGCCGAGAGAGTGGCGAGCGGTGAATGGGCCGAAGACGACTATATGCTGCAAGTGGATATATTCGCAGTCGAGCAGTTCGAGCTGCATGGACTGCGTGGGAACCCGCCGACCAGGTCATGGAACGACGGCGAAGTTCAGCACTGCGCCAGGCTAGTCATGGAAGGCGGCAACAGCGATGTGCCACGCGAGCACATGATGTCGTATCTGCAGATGCAGCTCGGTTGTGCGCAGCGCGAAGAAGCTGATGACGCCGTTACGGCGTTGAACGCACTAATCCTGGTGCGTCAGATCATGGACAAACTGTGAAGGAGACCGACGCATGAAGTTCTATCGTCTTGATTGGCGTGGGGACGGCGTCACGTATGTCGAATGGTACACGTCAGAAGTGCAGGCCAAGAGGGCCAACACGGGGCTGAAGAAGCTCAGACTAACGGGAGTGATCACCGCGGTCGACGTACCGACCTCGAAGGCTGAGCTTGTTGAGTGGCTCAACAAGAATGTCAGGTCGTCTCAGTAGCGTTGATTTCGTCGGTCCAGAATTCGTCGAATTCGTCGAATTCAAGCCACACTTCTACCAGCGCGCGCAAACTTGCAGGATTAGTGCCTTCTGCCGCGTAGCCAAAACATACCTTAGTTGTAGCAGAGTCCGTGAGTTCTTCGATCGGGTTTGTGCCACCGATGATTGTTTCGGTACTGTCGTAGTACATTTCGTAAAAACTCCCGCCAGTTTCAGCCCCGAAGCCAATTCCCATGGCTGCAGGATTATATCCAACGCCGCCGCCAATGCCACCGACGTAAGTTACGCGTACAGCAGTTCCGATAGGCAAAACGAGCAGGACGTAGTTTGTTGACTCAATTTGGCTTAGCACATCGAGCTCAGCATCGGAATCTATCGTACCTGGATACGAATCAGTCTCGAAGTACAACCCGACGGGGTTCACACCAGTTCCGAAATGAGCGTAGCTATAAGCCCCGGTATTCGGAAAACTGCCTGACAGGATGTTGACCCAAGCCATATTATTTAGCCCGTTATTCGGGAGAGGGGGCTACTTCGGTTGCCAACTACTTCCGCTTAAGGCCCACTGCGTACTTGAACGCAGGGCCGAGCATCTGGTGGCGTTCACGCGGGTTGGGCGGACGACCCGCGTCATCCATGAACATCTTGAGCCGACGCGCTCCGCGCTCAACTTCTGTGCCGCCGAGCGGTGCCGGCTCTGGCCGGCGCAGACCCTGGGCCATGTCGACAGCGGTGTCGACGTCGTACGCACGCTTCTTCATCTTGCCTGCCAAAGAACCCATGTCGCTCTCCTAGTTAGTCCCACCAATCTTCGTGTACTGAGCTCAGTGGCGTCGCGTCAACGAACGTCGTGCTGAGCCTGCGATCACCCTGCACCGTGTCGATGATGTTCGCCACCTGCTGGCCGGTCGGACCGATCAGCGAATTGAGCGGCGACGACCCCATCTCCGTATCCGACTTCACACCCATCAGCACCGACGCGCGCGGCGAGATCAGCCCACTGCGATCGAAGCCCTTGGCAGCATACTCCGACACACCCCACTTCTCACGCCGCGGGTCGCCCTCGCCCAAGGTCTGAATAACCTCGCGCAGCATCTCGGCGAACGCAGACACACCAATGTAAGCGAGCGCGGGCACGGCGAGTGGCGCGAAGTTGTGGTGCTTCGCCTCGTTGATCATGCGCTTCACGATCGTGTTGTAGAACGCGTACAGGTAACCGCGGTACTGGCTTACGAGCTGGAAGTTCGGATCTGAGTGCCACGACGGTTTGACCTCGCCCGCAGGACGCAGCGCCGCCTCTTCGACGAACCGCAGCAGCGCAGCCTGGGTCTTGTCGTTGATCTCGACGCGGTTCGGGTTGTTCTGATCGGCGTGGATGTCCGATGCGCTGATGCCAAGGTCGCGCAGGAACCGTTCGCTGTGCTGGTTGGACGTCTCGGGATTGGCGTGGCGCAGCAGGAACAGATGGCCCGCAGCCAATGCCGCGATGCGCGTGTACCGCGTGATGTGATCGAGCCCGTTGTACTGGAACAGCCAGCTGTTGACCTTGTGTGCCCGACTGCCGATCTCGCCGGCTCCGCCGTACATGTGTGCGATGGCTTCGTTCATCGTGTCGCGATCGATGACGCCCATCGCGTAGGCTGCGTGCGCGAGCCCGTCGGGGTCATCCAACCACATCGCACTGAGCGCCTTGCGGTACGCCTTGAACGTGTCGCGGAAGTTGCCAGTGCGCGAGTACACACCAACTGGGTCGATGAAACTCGACAGTGCGGCCAAGCCCAGCAAGCGGATGTTGTTGTACGTGCTCACGACGGCCATGTAGCCGTGGATCTTCTCTGGGTCCGTGTTGGCCCAGTCGAACCCGGTAAGCGAATCGCCGAACTTGAGCAGGCGATGGATGAACGGGTTGAGCCGGCGCTCGTGGGTGCCAAGTGCGACGTTCACGTAGTCGCGCATGAGCGCGAGATCCACGTCGGTCGCACCCTGCTCCTTGGCCTTGTTGAACAGTGACGTCAGCTTGTGGCCGTCGTCACCGAAGCGCTTGGCGAACTCTGCGCGGCGCACAGCCTGGCGGATGTACGTACCCATCGTGCGCTGCAGGCTCGGGTCCACGAACTTCGCGAACTTGTCCTTCTGCTCCTGCGTGCCGTGCTTGAACACGAACGACGACAGCTGGCCTTTCGCAGATTCGAAGTACGGACGCGTGCTGTCCTCGGCAGTGTATTCGTGCGCGCCACCTTCGGGGTTGTACACCGCGTTGGTGAACATCATCTGCGCCATCTCTTCGACCGTGGCGTCTTCCGGTGCGCGCAGCCGGCGACGCACTTCGGCCGTGGCGGCAGGAGACACGCCGATGATCTCGGCCATCAGCCCCTTGTACTCGACAGCGTCCTTGGCGACAGCCTCGAAGTCCATGCGCACCGGGTAGAAGTCCGGGCGCTTGGGGATCTCGACGCCGGAATCGACGAGGTACTTGTACATGTCGACTTCGAGCAGCGTCTTGATCTCGTCGTACGCCTTGAGCAGCGCCGGATCAGTCGGCGGCGTGTGCGTAGTCAGCGCCTTCTGCAGCGCCTCGATCTCAGGCTCCTTCATGCCGCTCACGATGTCGCTGAGCCGGTTGCTGTACTCGCCACCCTTGGCCACGCGTGCTTTGCGCATGTCCTGGTCGCCGGCTTCGCCGGGGCGCAGGTTGAACTGCGCCACCAGCTCGCGCGCGGCGGGGATGTTGAGCGAGCGGATACGGTTACCGATGTCGACGAGGAACGCGGACGCGTGCTTGGTCAGCGGACCACGCGCGAAGTTCAACGCGCGCAGCGTGGCCTTCTGGTAGGTGGTCTTGGCGTAGTCGGCACGGACGCTGTAGCCGGCCTTGGTCATCGCGCCGTTCTTGAACGCTTCGAGCGCACGCTTGGCGTAGTCGGCCGAGCTGGTGAACCCGAGAATCTTCCACGCGCGACGCTCGAAGAAGTCGCGCAGCGGGCGCGTGTCGTCACCGAGCTTGAGCTTCCCGGCATTGTACAGCGCTGCCGCGGCTTCGATGACGTTCTCAAGCTTCGTGCCGTAGGTGTCGATGTCGAAGCCCGACGCGCGCAGCTGGTTGACGACGGAGCGACGGGTCAGCTCCTTCTCCAGGATCCCGCGCGTGTCGGCGTCGAGCATCGACACCAGGCTCGCAGCCTGCGGCGTCGGCGCTGCCTGCGTCGGCTGCGCAGCCATGAGCTGGTTCACCCACTGCTGCACGCTGGGCGCAGGCGCGTACTTCGGCGCGAAGCTGTTGTACGCAGCCTTGAGTGCGCGGGCCAACGCACCGAAGAACTTCTCGACCAGCGTCTGGCCGGTCTTCTTGTCGGCCACCAGCGCGCGAGCGAGCTGGTCGGCCAGGTACTCGTGGGCCTTGAGTGCGTAGACGCGGCCCTTGGGCGTGTTCTTACCGCCCACCATCTGGCGCGCGAGCTTCGCGATCATGTGCGGCGCACGCGACGCGCGGATCGCGTTGTTGTCTTTCACGCCGCGCTGCGACTTACGCCATGCCTTGTAGTCAGCGATGATCGCCTGCTTGGTCTCGACGCTGGCGGACTTGAACTTCGTGCGCGCGACGTGGTGACCGATCTCGTGGTAGATCGTCTGGATCAGCGCGCCGCCGCGACGGGAGCCGTTGATGCTGATCGTCTTCGTGCCGGGGTAGTACCGGTTCGACTTGCTCGGATCAAACACCAACTTGATCGGGTCGACGTTGAGCAGCTTGGTGATCGTGTCGACGATCGCCTGCAGCGGCGCCAGGTTCGGCGGCTTGGGTGCGGACTTGTCGCCTTCGATCTGATCGGCGTCGGCTGCTTTCTCGGCGGCTTTGCGCGCGTTGTTAGCAGCGATTTTTTCGCGCTCTGCCTTTGCCGCTTCTTCGCCGCGCTTTGCCAGATCAGCAGCGACAGCTTTGGCTTTTTCGCCTGCCTCGTCACGCAGCCGCGCCGCGCCTTCGTGTGTCTTGAGCTTGTTCTCGCGCAGCATCTTTCTGAACGCACTCTCCTTGCGGTTGCGCTCTTCTTTAGCCGCGAGTTTAGACTCAGACCGTGCCGCGCTAGGCTTCCACACGCCGGGCGAAACTTCTGCGTACATGTTGGCGCGCAACTGCTCAGCCACAGCGCGTTCGCCTACGTTGTAGTCGCGCACGCGGTTGGCGGCGTTATCTGTGACGATCGTGGCGCCCGCCTTGATCGCTTTGTCGAGTTCGACGTTGTCGTGTGGGACGCGCGCAGCACGTGCACCTTCTGCCGACACGAACACCGTATCGCTTTGCGTGTACTGCCCCGTGTTGGCTTTGTCGCCCCAGTCTTTAGCGTAGCGATTTGTACTGGACGCAGGCGACCCGCGTCCAATGAACTTGTTCGCTTTGTCAGACTTGATCTGATCCTTGGCCGTGTACGGTCCTGCGCCTGACAGCTTGACCTTCGTCTTGTCTTCTGCATGCTCCGGCAGCGCAGCGATGCGCTTTGCATTCCTTTTTGTGTACGCGCCTTTGCGCGCCGCAGCCTTGGCTTTGACCTTCTTCGCTTCGGCAGCTTTGCGCGGGGCTTCAGCCTTGGCCAGCTCCGCAGCCACAACCTTGCTGCGTTCGAACTCCGTCATGCCGCCCTTGAAGTTGCCCGCAGCCGGTGCGCGCTCGTTGCCAGGCACGAAGCTCTTGTCACCACGTTCGATTTCAGCCTTGACCTCGCGAAGCTTCGGAAGCAGCTCGGCGCGGCGCTCAGGCGAAGTCTTGGGGTCGTTGCGCTCTTTGCGAATCGCTTCGAGCTTGGCGATCAGCGTATGGGTGCGCTCCTGCTGCAGCTTATTCAGCCGCGCCCCGTACTTTCGCATCTGTTTGCGGATCTTGGCCACTTTCGACATGGCAGCGTCGCGCGATGCGCTATCTGCATGCGCAGCAGCACGCGCAGCCTTCAGATCGCCGAGTGCGACTTTGCGCGGCCCAGGCTTCTTCGACTTAGCCGCTGCTACAGACTTAGCTTTGCGATACTCCGTGCTCAGCTCGCGCAACTTAGTTCTGATCGTCGGGATGTCGTAGCGATCGAACTGGTCATTGACCTTCCCGCTGGTCTTGACCTCGTGGTCCACTTCGACCTCGTCGATGCGACGTGGACCTTCCTTGTTCTCGCGCGCGGCGACAATAGCCACATCGCCAGCAGTCGTCGTATCGCTGTACTCAGTACGACGGTCGCCCAACTCGTTGTTGATGACCTCGAAGTCCTTGATCGCCGCGTTACGGCGCTTGTCGGCGCGCTTGCTGACGTCGGCCAAATGCTGCCGCTCGATCTTCTCGCCGGCCGTTTCTGCGGGGCCGGCGTCGCCATCGTAGCGCACCGGCATGAGCTGCTCGCGCACGCGTGCGGCTACTGCGGGGCTGAGCTTGACGACGTTACCGTCGCGGCTGGAAATAGTGATGCCAGGGGCGAGAGAAAGCGGGTTGATGTCGTACCCGTTGCTGATCAGCTCGGACATCGCAGCCAGCACAGCGCGTTCGTAAGTGCGCGGATCAGTGTCGGCGTCCGAGCGCGCAAGCTCAGAGCCAAGCATCTTGTCGACCACGGCACGCAGGTTGACCATCACGCGCTTGGTCCTGCCGTCGCTGCCCTTGACGTTGGCGGCGATCACGCTCTTGCGCGCGGTTACCGGAATGCGTTCGGGGTCGCCATCGCTGAAGTTGTAGACGTTGTTCCGCACAAAGTCGGGGCTGAGGATCGGATCCTCGCCCATCTGTTTGCGTACGTCGGACACGGTGGGCGGCAGCGTCTCGCCGGTCAGTGGATCCACGCGCGTCGAACCGCGGATCGAGTGCAGCGGTGATTTGCCGGCAGGCCCTTCCGCTTCGACGCCAGCCGCGTCTGCGACGTCGCCAACGCGTGCCGGCCCGCGCATATTCGCGCGCACGTCGTCGACCGTGCCTTCGTCAGCGATCGGTGCGATGGCGCGCATGGACGGCGAGAGCTGGTCATTGGGCGTGTCGACCACGCCTTCGCGGCCCTGCCGCACACGTGCGATCGTGCGGCGGAACTCGTGCTTGATCGCGTTGTTCTGGATGCTGTCGTAGAACGCCTGCGCCAGCGGCGCTTCGGCTTCGTCCAGCGTCTCGCCGGTCAGGAGCTTCCGCACTGCGGGGAAGGTCGCGAGCATGCCCTCGTTGACCGGCTCGCCAGCCGGGGTGGTCATGGCAGCGAGCGCAGCCGTCCACGGGTCCGCGCCGCCGACCACGCGGGCCTTGGCGTTCGCCGCCACCTCGGGCGCGCTGAACATCTTGATCGTGCCGGCGACCGGCTTCTGCATGTCGCGGGCCAGCTCGCCTTCCAGCGTGTCGGCGTCGGGCGGCGGGTCCATCCGCGTACCTGGCGGCAGACGCTTGGCCTTGGGAGCGCCAGGCGGCGGCTTGGGACCCGGCTGACCGCCGCGCAGGCCAGCAGGCCCGCCCAGCACGCCGCCCACCACAGCGCCCGCCACAGCCGCGTTGGCGTACTCCTCCAGCGCCTCGGGCGACAGCAGGCCGATGTTCTCGTTCACGAACCGGTGCGTCAGGCGCTCGCCGATGGACTGGGCCAGCTCGGTGCCACCTTCGGCACCGGCCTGGGCCGCAGCTGCTTTGGCGACCCGCGCGGGCAGACCGCCCTTGACTGCGGCCTCGGCCAGCTCCGCCCCGGCCTTCTTCATGCCGTACCGGCCGAACAGGCGCATGACCGGCACCAACTCCATCGCGCCGGTCGCCAGCGAACCCACCGCTGCAGCCCCTGCGCGGGCGCCGTAGCTCATATCGGACTTGTCGTCGAGAACCACGCGGGGTGCGATCGAACCCGTCTGCATGCCCGTACCAGCGGCCACAGCGCCGACCTTGGCACCGGTCTCGAAAGCGGTGGGGGCAGCGCGAGCAGCGGTGCCTGCAGCGGTGCGGGCCAGGCCCTGACGGGCGAGGCCGCTGGCTGCACTCGTAGCCGCCGCCCGCGCCCCGCCAGCGGCCAGGCCGGCGAGTCCACCAGTCAGGATGGACGTGCCGACGATGGCCGCGACGTTGGGCAGCTGCGACAGGCCCAGGTTCCGGGCGTAGGCGAACGCCGAGCCGATACCGGACACGTCGCTGATGGCCTGAATCTTCGGACCCTGAGCTGCCGCGCGGGCCTGGATATCGGCCGAACGCTGGATGTCGCGGCGCGAACCTTCCTCGTCGAACGGGGCGCGGACCAGGCCGCGCAGCGCGTAGCCGCTGGCCTTGATGTTCTGCACGCCCTGACGCAGGGCACGAGCCGACTCGCTGCCAGAGCCGGGACGCCGCAGCGGCGACTCGTACTCTACCGGCGCGGGTGCCGGCTCTTCCGGTTCGGCCGGCAGGATCCGAGAGCGCAGTGCGTTAGGGTCAACGAGGTTCACGCGACTTGTTCCGCATCGCGAGTTTGCGCAGCACCTCTTCTACGTCGGGGTTGCTCGTGGGCAGCTTCGACGGATCAAGTGTCCACTCTTCGTCCCAGCCCCACGAGTTCGGATCCTTGAGCGCGAGTTTATCGTCGTCATCGATCGTGATGTCGCGCAGCAGCGAAGCCTGCGAGTACGGATCGCCGTCCGTGGCGTCGTCTGCCAAGATCCTGAGCAGTCCCGAAAGCGCGTCGCGCGTCGGCGCAGACGCCTCTTCGTTGAGCAGCGCTTCGATGCCTGCATCCGATGTATTGAGCTTCGTCGTATTGATGAAATCAGTTGGGTTTGCCAGAGCCTGCTCGCGGTCGTAGCGCAGCTGCTCCTGCTTGTTCTTTTCTGCAGCCAGCCGCGCAGTGTTCGCAGCTTCTTCGGCGCGACGTTTTTCGGTGGCGTCCGCGCGTACGTTGTCCGCGTTCTGGTTGGCAACGTCGGCCTGCTGCTTGGCGATGCTGCTCATATACGTGCCGCGCTGACCAGGGGTCATCTCGGCAAGCATCTCGGCCTGCGCTTTGCCGCTGCGCTGCAGCTGCTCGTCGCGCTCAGCCAGGATCGGCGCGTTCTGGTATTCCGCGCCGCGTGCAGCTTCGGTCTGCGCTTCGTCGAAGCGCTCGCGCTGCATCGGACTCAAGTCACGCAGATCCGCTTCCGAGATCGCGGGCATGACGTCACCCTGCGAGAACTCCGGGTACGTGCGACCGGCAAGCCCTTTGGCAGGCGCGGAGCGATCGAGCTTGAACTCGAACGCGCCGTCGAGATTCTCGAACGGGCGGTTGGTGAAATACCGCGTGCCGTCCACGGTGCGGCCCTCGTAGACCGCAGCACCCAGGTCGGAGCCAGAGTAACGGCTCAGGCCGCGCGGCAGCGGACGCGTGCGGTCGTCGACGAACTGTGCCGCGGCGTCGGCGGCGCTAGGGGCGACGGACGCCGGCTTGGAGCCTTTACCGAGGCTACGCCGCTGTGGTGTGGCTGTTTCGGCATTTGCAGCATCGGGTTCTGCTTTACCGGTGAGAAAGCCTATCGCCTGCTCCGTAGGGCCACGAGCGAGCGCCTTCGCGATCGTATACGGAGCCGCGGCGTAAGTGGCCAACTCTGCGGCTCTGCGGTTAGCTTCCGCACGCGCCGCGGCGCCCTTCTCGCGGTTGGTCATTACACGCCCGAGATCGGCAGGTGAGTTTGGGTCGTTCGCCAAGCGGCCCACAGCCCGTGGCGCAAGCGGCCGAGCAGGAGGGCGCGAAGGAGGCGCGTCAGGCCCGAGCTTCTCACGTTCGCGCCGCCGCATTTCGTCTGCGAAAGACATGTCACTTGCTCCTTTTCGCCAGCGCCTTGAGCGTGGCACTGGACGGATTGATCGCGGCACGACGACGCAGATTCTGCGCCGCTTCGCGTGCTTCGCGTGCGCGGTTGGCTGTACGCCGCGGCGACAGCGAGTACTTCTTGAGCAGGGTCTCGATCATTCTGCGCTCGCGCTCACGTTGTAGCTGCAGCTGTAGCTGCTGCTGGAGCTGTCGCCGATGCTCGCGCTCACGTTGGCTGCAGACATCGCGCCAGCCGCCAGCTGCGCGAGCGTGGTGGCGACGGTCTCACGTCCGCGCATGAGGGAATTGTACACGTTGAAAAGGTTCGAGATATTGATCTCGGCGTTCTTCACTTCGATGTCTGCGATGGCCTTGTAGCGCTCCAAGCCAGCAAGGGCGCGCTGCAGCACCGCCCGGTTACGGGTGTCGACGCTGGTCGACTCGACCTGGTACGCGGTGAGCTTCTGCGCGTTGGCTGCGGACAGCGCATCGATGCGCGTGCGCTCAAGCTCCACCTGGCCGCGTGCCCCAGCCACGGTGGCGTTGTACGCAGTGGCGTTGGCTTCGAGCTTGGCAACGTCGACCCGAGCGGCGTCGAGCGAAGCGTTGTACTTCGCGGTCCATCCGGCGACCTTGGTGCCGTACACGTCGGCGCGGATGCGCCACGTTTCGAGCTTGATGCCCTCGGCGCGCACCTGTTCGGAGTACTGCTGCACCAGCGCCGTGTTGCTGTCGATCATCGCGCGCACGGCGTCGATCTCAGCACGGTACGCTTCGGCCTTGGCGCGCTGCGATTCGATCGCGGCGCGGTAGCCTTCGATCCGTGCGGTGTAAACCTGCGCGTTGACCAGCAGCGACTCCACACGGGTGCGGTAGATCTCGACATCCTGCTGGTTGAGCTGGCCGATGATCTGCTGCCCGCGCAGCTGCTCGGCGTAGACCTGGACCTTGGCGAGTTCGCCCTGCAGCCGTTCGCGGTAGACCTCGGCGTCGGTCTTGTAGAGCATCGCCTCGGCCTGGAACCGTGCGACCTTGGCGTTGTAGACAGAGATCGCCAGATCCAGCGAGAAGCGCGCAGCCTGCAGCTTACGACCCATCGCCTCGTTGTAGAGCTGCGCCCACAGGGTTTCGAGCGCGATGCCCTGTGCGACGGCGTAGCGGAACTGTTCGATCTGGATCTTCCACGCTTCGATGAACGTGTCGCGGTTGAGCTGGCTGACCTTGTTGTACGCTTCCTGGCGCACGCGTGCGACGCGCATGGCCAGGGGGCCACCGGGGTAAGCGTTCCCGCGCGAGGCCCACTCCTCTTCGGCCTCAGATACCGCGCGCTCAGCCAGTTCGATTTCGCGCTCGCGCGCACGTTCGAAAAGCGCGTTCTCGACCGCGGGCGGCAGGCCAGAGCGGCCAGCCATCATGTCGAGAATCGCCTGCCGCGTCTCGTCGATCAGCAGCTGGTCGTACGGGTCGTCGACGTAGGCGAAACCGGACTCGTCCAGTTCGCTGCCGGTGAACACCGGGCGCGACGCCGTGAACTGGATGCTGTCGAGATCGATATCCGGCACGGGCGGGAGGATGATCTCGCGCAGCATCGGAAACGGAATACCGGACACCAGGTCTTCGTACGACGGGATATCGCCAATGTCGTCGTACACGGGTGCGATCGGCATACCCGGCGTAACCGCCAGGGTCGGCGCGTCGGGGAACGTCGGCACCGGGGCGTCGGACGGAGCAATCGGCTCGTCGGCCGGCGCTGCCACTTCGCGGATCGACGTCGGGACAAAGTCTGGTACCGCACCGATGCTAGGGTTGAAGGTGATGTCGGTGAGCACCGGCGCCCGGCCGATGTCGGTCACATCGAAGCCCCAGCTGCCGTCGAGCGCGACGTCAGCAGCCAGGAGCGGGATCTGGAAAGTGGTCAGCTCTTCGAGTGCGGCGAGTGAGCCTTCGAGCGTCTGCTCTGCGCGTTCGTTGAGCAGCAGGATCTGGTCGGTGACGATGCCAGCCGACCCAGTGTTCCCGGTGTTGCAGATGAAGGCCATCTCACTTTCTCCGATGCAGTACGAACGGCCACACCGTCATGTTGCTGACGTCGAAGTCAGCGCCGTCGATATTGGCCACTTCGAACTGCCAGTACACCGACTTCAGGCCCTTGGAGATGCGGAACCGGTTATCCGACGACGCTTCGATATCCTTGGCGTTGAGCGCGTACCAGTTTTCCTTCCGCGCGCCTGCGTCGGTGGTGATTACCTTGAGCAGCAGCCTGCCGTCGGTAGTGTATCCGATGTACGCGTCGTGGACCTGTTTCTTGAGCTGCGTGCCGAAGTCGGTCAGCCCCGTGCGGATATGCGCGGAGATAAGCGCCGAATCGTCGGTGTCGCCTTCGAGCAGATACAGGCCCTCGTCGTTGGCACCGTAGTACTTCCCATCCAGCTCGGCGAACGAATTGAAGTTGTAGCCCTGGTACTGGGTCACGCCGCGCGTGCGCGTGTTCATCACGTAGCCGACGTAGTCTTCGCCGAACAGGCGCAGACGCGAAGTGAACGTCACATCCTCGTCGAGCAGCAGGTTGTACAGCACCTGGGAGGTCGGCACGTCGTCGAACTCGACGGTGTCGTCGAGCATCGCCGTGATGAACAGCCCGGACGTACCGAGGTCTGCGAACGCCACGTTGTCGAGGATCTGGACGATGTAGTCGAGGTTGCTCGCCGCGGCTTCGCTCAGCACCAGCGGGTCGTTCAACGCGTGCTCGAACACGAGCGCAGCGATGTCGCGCAGCACGAGCGAGGACGCCACCATCGTGATCGAATTGATGTGCGAAGACGCGAGCCCGGTGCACGTGAGCAGATCAGCTAGCGACGCGTAGATGCGCCAGCTGTGTCCCGGCAGATCGGTCAGCACCACGCTGTCAGCGAGCGCGACGTCAAATACGAGCGCGAGCGCGTCGCGCGCGGAGAACATTTCGCTGAGCGCGATGTTGTACACGACTGGCGCGCTGGCGGAGCCGTTGAAGCGCAGCACGTCGATCAGGACCTTCACGTGATCGCCGGTAATATCGCTGCCGAACGCGATGTCACTTTCTATCGCGTTGTAAGTAGTGCCTGCGGACATGTATGCGTAGAAATACATCTCCGTCAGGATCGAGTTCGTATAATCGATCGGCGCAGACCCGGACAGCAGTAGCGGATTAAGCTCAGCAGCCGCGTATCCGACGCCAGAGTCAAAAGCCGCGCCCACGATTGTGAGCGGGCGAAGCTGTAGATTGTTGTCGCCGCCGTAAGAAATCTCGGTGACTAAAGCGTCGATGGCCAGCGGGAGAAGCGAGATAAAACCCACACCAAGAACTGGTATTGGCAGATCAGGTCCAGACGAAACAACGAAAGGCGCGAGCTGAACGACACCGTACCAGTCGCTAGAAGCGAACCCGAGCACTTCGATCGGCTGCAGCGACAGCTCTGACGACAGCAGGCTCTCAGTCGTGATTTCTCCGAGCACCAGCACCGACTGGAATCCGTCGACATCCGACGAATCGATAGACAGCGCTCCCAGCTGCAGAACGTTGGGCGGAGGATCAACTCCGATGCTGCCGAGCGGGACGAACTGGATCATACGATTTGGTCGCCTGACGCGTAGAGGCACCCGAGGGTGAGCTGCATGCCAGAGCTAGCGCTTTCGAACTCGCCGTTCCACACCGTTGTGCCGTCAGTCACCCGGTAGTACACGCCGGACGATGCGCGCACGATACGCACATTGAGCACAGCGTCGGCGGCGCTGCCGCCCCACGCCTCCGGCGTACTGATCTGCTCGTGCTCCCACGTGCGCCAAAACGCTGCGCCCATGATGGAAAAGACGAAAATACCGTGCGCCACGCTGCTGGGCTGGGCGACCACGTACCCGACCACAGGTGCGATGCCACAGATGGCGCCGCCGATTGGACGCGGCACGTCGTACTGCAGAAGCAGATCTCCGTTCAACTCCGTGTACGACCTAGCGCCAGCATTCCACCCGAACGGATTATCTGAATCGTAGTTCGGCGGATTACCGTCGTCCGGCGGCACTTCGGGGCAGCTGATGCACCCATTAGTTGGGTTCTGCGTACACGGCCTGAAGCAGATAGTCATTACGGGCACCTCAAGGCATATTCAACCTCTATGTCCCACGCGGAACAGCACATCTGCCCGTTAGAATCCACGCAGTCGGGTATAGGGATCTGGCAGTACATGAAGATGTTAACGGCTTCCCAGTAGCAGTCCGGATTTGGAGGCGGCGGGGGCGGAGGGCCACCACCATTTCCGCCGCCTCCGCCACCTGGCCTGCCGCTAGGAATAGGCGGGGGCGGGGGCGGGCACTGCAGAGACGCAGGCGCACCCTCGCACGGAGCCGTAGGATCTACGAGCTGACTTACGTAGTCTTTGCGCAGCGCCATGGCGGTTACTGCGGCGAGCGAATCTCGAACGCACCGATAGTGTACGACGTAGTAGCAGTCAACGACGCCACGCCGAGATTGAGGTCCGCACCATACGCTGCGCACGAGCCCTGGATACGCACGAGCGTCGTACTGAGTGTGGTCGGATCTTCGGCGTAGCGCGAAATGCGGAAAAACGACTGTGTGCCGGACGCAGCTGCGACGCCACGCCAGATTTCGGCGCCTGGCTTGGGCACGGCGCCGTTGGTGGCCGTGGTCTGCAGAGTCAGCCCGATAGGATCAGCGTCGTTGGTGATGGTGAGCAGCAGCGTGTTGCCAGACAACGCTGCGTTCGCACTGGCCGGTACCGGGCCGTCGTACACAGTGATCTTGAACGTCGCAGGAGAGCCGGCCATCAACGTGTCCTGAATGGAGTTGGTGACAGCCAGCGAGTCGCGCATACCAGTAGAGAGAGTGGGCATTACAGTGCTCCGTAAACAGGTGGGATTGTGAAAAAGAACCCTTCGATGTCTACCAACGACCCGGAAGTAAGCGCGAGGGTGCTGAGCCTGAACTCAGCAGCTTCGCCGGCAGTAGCAGAAATGTCGCCGTCGATGCGTGGGTAGTCAAAACTGGCGCCGCCTGTATCCGCCGCGTTGGCGTACAACCTGTACCAGCCAGCAGTACCGGTAGCGGAGACATTCATACGCCACAGCTGCGTCGGATCGCCAACAACGTACGGGCCGGCGACTACGAACTTGAGCCCGTTGGTAGGCAGTCCTGCGGTCCACGCTCCGCCGTTCTGCGTGATGCGCGCCAACAGCGTGCCCGACGCAGCGGAGTCCGCGTACGCCGGCTGCGTGCCGGTGTAGATCGCGATCGACCCGTTGAGGAAGATGCTCGGGAACGACGCCGGCCCGAGAATGAGTTCCTTGAACTTGGTAGACACCTGCAGCATCACGCCACCTTCAGTGGTTTGTCTTGGACCCAGGCTACGTTGCCACGGGTTTCAGGTTCTATCGCGCCGACAGCCTGCGGTAGTTGCACACCACCAGTCATGTGCATATAGGCCACGTACTCGTCGCCGTCTTCGAACCCGAAATTCGGATGGCTAGGGCTACCGCCAGGAATCGGGTCCATCTGCCTCTTACTGGCCGAAGCATACACCTTGTCGTCGATGCACTGAAGCGAGACCGTCCACGGCTCGTTATCGGCGTCGAGCTGGTAATCGAGGGCGTAGGTAATGGGATAGCGCGGGAAATGTGCGCTGGGAAACAAGATCCCGACGTCGTTGAAGAAGTTGGGGAACGAAGCCTCGACACGATCGGAGTATCCGGGGGCGTAGAGCCACCCTGCAGTCGCTGCCAGCTTAGGCGCGAACGTATCTGGCCCGCACACGGTGATGCCGGCGTATCCAACATCGTTAACGTAGGCGTACGGAAACGAGCTGCCGGGGTCGCCGGGGTCCGCTTCGCCCTGGTACCGCTGATGCAGCTTCTGGTGCACGACACTGCCGTTGACCACGAGCTTGAACGACTGCGTGCTGACGCGTGACTCATACGCGTAGTCCAGGCTCTCCTGCACCCAATCGAACACGAACAGCGCGCCGTAGCGGATATCGGCAGACAGCAGCAGCCCGACGTTGTACGGAGTGATCATGTCGGCGTGGAACGTGCCGAAGTCGTGCTCGGTCGGTGGCCCAGTGTTGACAGGGTACGAACGCAGCGTGTCGAGCGTGTAGTACCGCTGGCCGATCGAGATCTGGCGAACTAAGCCGACGATCAGTGTTTCGCCGAGTGCGTCCTGCTCGGTGATAGTCACGTGGAGCATCATGAACACGAGTTCGTCGCCGCGGTAGTCAGCAGCGATGACGCTGCTGGTGTCTACCAGCGCCGTATCCGCGCATACGTTCGCAGTACCTGCGCCGTTGTAGAACGTGCGCAGCGTAGTAGCGGTGATCGCGTCTGTCGTACGACTAGGCGACGTGATCCCGTCGTCGGGAAACGTCATGTGCACGATCGTGTTGTTGGCAGGCGCGTCGGTGTAGTACGCCTCTTCTGGCGACAGCACCGTCAAATCTTCGTCGTCCGTGATCGTGACCGTCTTGTTGCACGATGCGTTGAAGAACCAAGGCGAGTAGCTGAACGCGGTCGTCCACTCGTCGAGGACTACACCGGAGCCAGCTTCGACTACACCGTCGCTGTACGCCCCGGTGCCGTTCGCCACGATGTTGAACCGCAGCAGACGCATCGTGCTGCTGCCTTCGAGCTGGTTGTAGATATCGGCGCCGCTGGTCTCGTGCATGACGATGTACAAGCGGAAGCCTGTACCGAAGCGCCGCAGCCCCGCGCCTACGACTACGCCATCGAAGTCGGTATCCGATTCCGCAGTGGCGTAGTCACTGATGTCCAGCAGCTCGCGTCCGTCACAGTAGACTTTGGGCGTGAACTGGCCGAGGTCGTAGAACCCTTCGACGCGATGATGCCAGTACCGAGTCTCGGGACCCTGCCAGCTCAGGTGGATGTTGTCGGTGCCGAACCAGTCGATGTTCCCACCGCGGCGGACGCCGTTCGGGAACTTGTCGCTGTACGTATCGGCGTCGGCGCTCGACACGCGTTCGAAGAACGGTGCGATCTCGCTGTGGAAGTATGTCGTCCACTCCGTCTGCCCGTACTCTTCGCTCGGGGGCGACAGTATGACTTCGGGGTACGACACGTCGATGTTGCCGGTAGCCTGGCAGTTCGGCGTACACACGATGCCGCGCAGTACCGGGGTGTTCGTTACCTTGATGATCTGCGCTACGCGGATCTCGATCTCGTAGACCTCGCCGGCCACCTGCACGCGAATGACCGTGCCGTCGTTGAACCGCCGTTCCTGATAGCCAGCCGAAATACCGGCTTCTGCGAGGCGTGACGCGAGATCGCCGAGGAACCGCCTGGCCACACCGTAGTACGGTGCAGCCAGACGGCGGTCCCCGATTACATTGAAGCGTACAGGGCCGTGATACCGGGCCATTAGCTCGAAGAGGCGGTAACGCGGTACTTGAGCCGCAGCTCGTCGTTGAGCTGCAGCCCGGTACGCGCAGCGGTGAACTTCGCGCAGCCGATCATCGTGCCAAGCCCTGACAACTTACCGGACGCGGAAATCAGCGCTGCGCCCCACACCTGGACGTCGGACGGAGAATCGACGCCGGCGGCGACAGTGATCAGCGCAGGGGTCGCGGTGTTCTCGATGTACTGAGAAACGACACCAGCGTCGACCCACGTCGGACGTGCAGGCTCAGAGTAGTTGTCGAACTCGCCCTGGTCCGCATTGAAGCTGGCTGCAGTGAGTCCTGCGATCGGCGTCACGTTGTTGTAGAACGGGGCCACGTAGAACGTGGACAGCTGCGCGCCGGCAGACAGCCCGACGTTGAGCAGGTAGACGAGGCCCTCATTGACGATCAGGTTGGGAGTGTCTTCCCACGGCCCGCCGTTGAGGCTCACGCTCAACATGCCGGAAATGAGGAAGTTGCCACGCGAGAAGTAGACGCCGCCCTCTTCAGTACGCTCGTACTTGGAGTTGGCGAAGTCCCGACGAAGTTCAGGAATACGGGAGTTCATTGGGGTCACCATTTATTGAGGGGGCACTTCGACTTCGGCAAAGCAACCTTCATGTTCATGAGACAGCCACACTTCTTGCACACGATGAGACCAAGCCGCATGTGCTTCGCCTCGTCGCACTTCTTGCAGATCTCAAGCCGCTGCTCTTTCTGCGACGGCTCAGACTTCGATTCCATTCCGCACCACCGTTGCGCTAGCGCTATCAGTCACCGCGAGTTTACTACTGCGCAGCGGCTTCTGCATCGACACCAGCACCTGATTGATGCCGTCCACGCTGCGGAAGAGCGCAGCCGCGCGTTCTCCCACATCCCCTGAGAAGTACGCTTCGGTTGTGGCGAGTACCTGGCCGTTGGGACCGCCCACGCAGAACACGCCTGACGTCGACATCCACACAGGGACGCGCAACGAAACGGTTTCGATGTTGAGCGCGGTCGCTGGCACCATGACCAGCGAGCCAGACACGACGCCAGACGGGTACGCCTCAACCATGTCGAAGCCGCCAGGATCTTTCCCGCGCAGGAAGTACATGCGCGTGCCGGTGCCGACGTAGATGCCACCACCGCCTTCGGGCATCGCAGCGATGCCAGTGATGTCGGTCATGAACTTCTGGAACGCGTACGCCTCGTCGAGCAGCCCGTACGCGAGGGGGCGCGACCACTGCAGCATGTCACCCGACGCGATGTACAGCCGCCCGTTGTAGTACGCGGCGAAGTTGGCAGCAGGCAGCTTGGCGCAGAACTGAGTATCCAGCGGACGACCGAGCGGCGCGCGGCCGACGGTCACGGACGCTGCGTTGGCAGCGAAGCTGCTCGCGAACAACGGCTGCGTGCCGTTGGGCTTGGAGATGTAGAGCCGCGTGCGCACGGCGTCAGGCGGCGCGGTAGGCGGGAACCCAACCGCAATGCCGCCGCCTTCGGGCACCGTGACGCGGAGCGAAGGCCCAGTACCGGACTCTTCGCCGAGGTCGTTGGAGTACGTGATCGCGACCAGGTAGTCGCCGGCAGTCATGCCACCGACATCTTCAAGCGGCGTAGCGTACGTCGGGCCTTCCGGCGCAGTGACCCCCCACGTACGCAGTGAGCCGTCGTTGCGTACGCACAGCGCGACCGTGCCATCAGAAATGTACGTGTTCGGTTCGATCGTCGCGTAGCACAGCGGAACATCGTGCTGCAGATTGGTGTACAGCAGCTGCGACGACACGCCGTCGTGCATGCGCAGATTGGAACCTGCGGCGTAGAACATCTTGACGCCGTTCGACCACAGCGAGTGTGCGCCAGATTCGGCAGCGAGCTGGGTGTACCCGACGCGGCGCGACGGCACGCCAGTGTCGTCGATGTCCACGTTGACTGCGCTGCGGAGCTGCCCGCCGCGGAGCATCGCTTCCGAAGCGACGTTGTTGATACCGCCAGGCCAGAGCGAGAGCTTGGCGAGCTCAGAGTCGGTCGGACGTGCCATGCGTCACCAAGAGAACCGCGTGGTTCCAGGCGTGCGACGGCGGCGCAGCAGCTCGCTCTTGAAGTCGCGTACCGCTGCTTCGAACTCGTCGCTGAAGCCGCCCGCGCGCGCGAGGTCCTGCGTGTCTGCGTCCTGCTTCTGGTACGCCATGCTCTTCATGAACATGAGCACCATCTCGAACACGCGTGGCTCAGCGTATTCACTCGGCACTTCGGACGCCGCCACGACGGTGCTTGGCAGCATGTATGTGTGTAGCTGCAGGGTGTCCGCAGCCATCGGGATCGGGTACAGCCGGATGGTCTTCGGCGCGTAGTCGCGAATGAACCTGTGCGGCGTGCCGACAGTGTTCTCGAAGTCCGGTGCGTTGTGGATCAGGTAGCCGTAGTCATCCTCGACGGAGCCAGGGCCACGCATGTTCATTTCTTCGAGGCTGATGCGCGCGGTCAGGAGCCTGGCGCGCTCGATGTGCAGAATCTTGGCTGCGTCTTCGCAGCCAAGATCTGCGTTCCCAGCAGTGACGTCGAGCTTGATGATGCGCGGCAGCAGGTAGAAAGTGCGCCGTGCGGTCTCGCTGAGCCCTGCGTTCAAGTACCGATAGACGTCAGGATCCGACCAGAGGTTCTCGCTGTCGGAGTCGCCTGCCGTGCCTTCGCGAAGGTCATCGACGTCTCTGCGAAACTGATCGATGAACTGGGAAGGCTTCAGCACCGTTTTTACCCTGCAGTCGGCTTCGCATTCACGAGGTTGGCGAGAATGATCCGCTTCGCCTCATTGACCTTGGTGATGCCGACAAGCAGCTCGGCCGGGACTTCATATGCTTCAGCAAACTCGTTTGCGGCCTTCAGGCTGTTGACCTTCTGGATGTCAACAAACGCTTCGACCATCGGATGCGTCGGAAGGATGCCGTTGGTCGCCACGGCGTTGCGATACCGGTCCCACAGCTTACCGCGCTCCGTGCCGTTGACCGTAATGCCACAGCGCGCTGCGATCGCAGCCGCCTTTGGGGCACCACCGCCGTCGAACTCTTCGGTCTGCGCGTCCGCGGCGATCTGGCCGATGACGTGGAACAGGACCGCTTCGCGGATAGCACCTGACATCTCGACCTTCGCCGGCTTGCCGTCCTTGTCGACCGGGGCCTGCGCGAAGTTGCCGTCTTCGAAGATAACGTTGAGGTGTAGCAAATCCGACTGCAGCTCGAACGGTACCGGAGTTGGCACGCCCGCCTTGAACTGCACACCGTGCCCGGTAAGGCCGATGTACGAGAAGTCACGCGGCGAAATCATGTTGCGGATCATGTTTTAGTCCTCTCTGTGAGTGCTAGAAAACAGGGGCGGGAAGCCCCGCCCCAAGCCTAGCACCCACAGATAGGAAGTCAAACTCAGACCTTGTAGTGCTCGTCCTGACGATCGACGTCGACGTACGTCAGAATCACGGTGGCTGCGCCGGCAGTCGCGGTACCAGACAGCGAGATGGTGAGCGTCCCGCCATTCGGATACCGCATGGTCACAGACAGATCCACAGCTTCGGAGCCGAGGGTCGTCATGTCTTCGGCGCTAACCAGCGTGTTCGTACCGTCCGAGATGGTCGCTGCGGTAGCAGAATTGAACACCGTGTGCGTGACGAGCAGCAGCTGGGTGATGTGCGCCCCCGGAGGGAGCGCCACCGTCACTTCGTTGCCCGCGCCAGAGTTGGCAGAGGTGATCGGAATGACCGCGGCCAGGACATGCTGACGTGCAGTGTGCTTAGTGACAGCCATGACATTTCTCCTGGGTTAGGCCGGGATCGCGGTGTCGATGCAGAGGATGCCGTGATCTTCGTTGGTGCCCGACTGGATCGAGCGGAACACAGGCTTTTTGAACCCGAAAATCTTGCCGGTAGCGATACCCGGAGAGTTGCCGAAGTCGAAAAGCTCTTCGTCCCAGGTCGGCATGCCGATGTCGGCCATGCCCAGCGCCTGCGCACCGCACACCAGCACACGCTGGCCGTCGATCGTGTTGTCTCCCCACTTCGAACCGGAAGCGGCGCCGAGCGTGTTGTACACGTAGCGGTATTCGAGGATGTTCATGCCGTCGACGTAGAAGCCGTTGACACCACCATGCGGAGTGCCCTTGAACAGTGGGTTCTCCTCACCACGCTTCTGCGCGTTCTGCCAGGCTGCGAGGAAGTTCGTGTCCTTCTTGAGCGCCTGAATGCCTGCGGGCGACATGAATACGTTGTACACCTCGATGCCGCTTTCAGTGGTGATCGGACGAATGTAGTTCTCGACGCAGTGACGCTTGGCAGCGAGCAGCAGCTCCCACTGCGGGACGTCGGCCGCGACGAGGTTCGCGTTGGTAGCGCCTTCAGCGCGAAACGCCTTGGTGCTGCCGTTCCACACGCGGTACCGCTTAGCGGTCGGCGCAGTGACGTCGGCTGCGAAGGTCAGGAACGGCAGCTGCGAGCCCACACGTGCGACGCCGTTGGTCTTCTGTGCGTACGAGATACCAGACAGCGTCAGAAACGCGAGCTGGTCACAGCGATCGGCGAGCCAGTACGAGAGCTTGTCCTTGGACTGCTCGCGGAACGACACAACCGAGCGCTGCTCAGCCATGCGGCCCTCGTGGCGATTGGCCGAACGCAGCTGATCGATCTGGATCACCTGGTCGTACGCCTTGAGTGCCTCTTCGTTGCCTTCCAGCTGGTTGTCGCCGACAACACCGTCACCTTCCATGTCGGTGACCAGAGTGATGACTGCGCGAGCCGCGCCGCCAGGACCCTTCTTGAGCTCCTTGATACGCTGGATCATGGCGTTCTGGCCAGTACCAGCGAAGTTGCCCAGGAACATCTTGTTGCGTGCCGCTGCCCACAGATCGCGCGACCAGACGGTCAGCTGCTCAGTGGTCAGGTTGGCAAAATTGGTAAGCGCCATGACGTAAATCCTCGGGGAGATGGGAGTGTCTTCTACCTGGCCAAGTAACGCGCTTGGCGGCGAGGATGCGACTCTGGTAACCCGGTTTCGATACGGGCCGGCGCTTACGTGGCCGGGGGCGAAGTTAACGGCAGGCGAGCCTGCCGTTAACCCGATATTACCGCTGTTTTAGCTGGTGTCAAGCGGACGGGAGAAAATCGCCCCGGAGCCGTGCCTTGGTCTTTGCCGGGAGTTTCTGGAACTCCTCCTCGGAAAGCCCTTCGGGATCGATATGCTCTGCAACTTCCTCGCGCGAATCGGTCGTCGCGGGCTGGCGCTTTGCGGTATCCGCCGCCTTGACCAGATCCGGCTTCTTGGCCTGCTTGACGACCGGCTTCGCTTCTTCCTGCTTCGGCTTGCCGCTGAATGGGTCGCGACGCAGCACCATCTTGGCCGCTTTGCGCAGCGCCGCCTGCGGCGTGCTGCCCATGGTTTCGTACGCGCGGGTGAGTTCGTCAACTTCCTTCGCGAGGTTGATGTCGTACTCATCCGACTTCGGATCGAACTCTGGCACTGCGGCTTCGAGCTGAGCCACCAAGGTGTTGTACATCGCCGTTTCGCTGGCTTCGGTGGCCTTCTGCGACGCGATCGCACTGGCTTCGGCGCGACTCAACCGCTGCGTGATGTTGTCAATCTCGCGCTGCTTCTGCGCTGCAGTCTTGACGTCGCCATTCGCGCGGGCTTCCTCTACTACATCGTAGAGCGCGTCGCGGGCCTGCACCAGCTCGTCGTACTTGCTGCGCCCATCCTTGGTCGACGCAGCGCGGATCTCCTGCAGCTCGCGCTCCGCCTCGGCAGCACGCTCTTCGGCCTGGCGCCGCGCAGCGGTGGCCTTGGCGAGACGTTCGTACGGGACGCGCTTGCCGTCCTTCTTCTCGGGCTCTTCCTCGGTCTCTTCCTCTTCGTCGCCTTCCTCAGTGCCTTCGTCTTCTGTCTCTTCCTCTGTTTCGTCTTCCTTGGCCTCGGCCTTGTCGTCCTTCGCCTTGTCTGGCTTTGCAGCCGGCTTCTTGCCCTTGGCCTTTTCAGGGGCCTCGTCGACCACTACGTCATCACCGCGGTCGGTAGAGTCGAGCTCAGTATCGGGGTCGATCTTCTGCACGTCCGCCAGTTCGATTTCCTTGCTCATGCCTTCTTCTCCTTGGGTTTGGCCGCGGCGCTAGCCTTGGCCTGCTTGGCTTTCTCACGGAGCTCGATCAACGAAAGTGCTGCTTCGCGCCGGCCCTTCTTCTCTTCCTGCTCGTGCTTCGCGATGGAGTTGGCAGCTTCAAGCTGAAGCCTCTTCTTGTCCAAGTCCAACCGCTGCGCCGCTTCCACCTGCTTCGACAGGTCCTGCGAGTCGCGCATCTTGTCGACCGCACGGGCCTTGTTGAACTCTGCGCTCGCATTGCGTTCGTTGGCCTCAGCTTCCATAACTCCGCGTTCTGCGGCGAGAAGCGCCTGCTCTTCAGCCTGCTTCGCAGCAGCTGCGTCAGCAGAGTCGCCAGACATCGACTCCAGCAGTTCCGCACGGCGCGGCACCTGACTGACTTCGATGAGCGCGGCATCCGGGATCGCGACACCGAGCTTGCGCAGTTCGAGCAGCTCACTGAACGCGGACATGTCCTGCGTCGCGCGAGCAGCCGTCGGCACCAGCGTCACGGCGTACTTGCCGCGAGTGACGTCGTTGAGCACTTCGCCGGTCTCAGATACTTCGTTGAGCGTGACCCGCTCTGTCTTCTGCGTAACACCACCCGACGCGATGACGTACGCACGGGTATCGGTGTAGTAGGTCTGCACGAGGTCGAGGATCGCAGCAGCGAGCCACTTCTTGGTCTGGTAGAACGCAGCGGTAGCGCGAGCCTGGTTGCCAGCAGCCGCGGCGCGGTGCGTTTCCAGCGCGCGCGCCGACACATCCTCGCGAGCGCTGTTGGTCGAGTACTGGTTGACGCCAGAGATGTCCATGACCATCTCGGACACCTTGCGCGACATGTTGTCGTGGCCGCTCGGCACTGAGTTGGGCGTGATCTTCTCTGCGTTCGCGATGTCGTCGAGCACCATCACGAGACCGGTCTCGGCGCCACGGCGCTCAAGCTCTTCGATCTCCATGTTACGCAGCGCGCCTTCCTTGAGCTTCCAGCCAGAGTTAGCACTGGTGTTGATGATGTGCAGCTCCTGCGACAGCACCTTGTTGAAGAGGCGCTGTGGGTCGATGAGGTTCTCAACCTGGCCCATCGATTCACCGTCGATGAAGTATGGGAAGAACGGCACCACGGTGAACCGGTTGTACGGGCTGAATTCATCGTGCAGCAGGATTGGACCAGCTGACACGGTCCAGCGGATCGTCTTCGCCTTGCGCTTCATGACGATCAGCCCAGGCGTGACTTCAAGCACGCGGGCGATCTTGTCGCGGTCCCAGTTCTCGGGCACTTCCTCGAAGTCGCCAGTGTCGACGTCGATGAACTGGTCGCGGTATGCCACCTGCCGGTACTGGCGTTCGATCAGCCTGTACGAGCGGTGCATGTCAGGGTCAGACCCCTCCTCGTTGTACATGCTCATGTAGGTGCGACGAGTGTAGTCGTACTGATCTTCGGGGCGCAGCCACGATGAACGCGGCACGGCGTCGACCACTGCCTGCATCTTCGCCTTGCCGTACGCGAGTTCGAGATCGTTCGGCGACATCCAACTCGTCGTGAACACCTGCGGCCACGTTTCGGGGTTGTAGTCCTCGATCTCTGGATCAAGAATGACGTTCTGCGAGCGCAGCTGCCGAATAATGACGTCGCCGGCGATGTTGTTGTCGAACCCCATGCGCACGTCGAAGTACGCACGGCTCTGTAGGATCCCGCGCTCGAACACCTGGGTTTCGAGCCAGTCGAGATCGTTGGCGCGCTGCACGTGCAGGTAGAGCTTGTCGAACAAGCGAGCCATGCCCTCGTCGGCATCTTCGATCGGGGTGTACCGAACGTCGACGCGGTTCTGCAGGTACTGGCTCACCATCGTGTCGACAGTGCGGAAGATCTTGTTGATAGTCAGCGCGGGGCGACCGGCGTCGTCCAGCGGCTGCTTCTCTTCGGGGGTCCACTGACGGTTGAAGTAGAAATCCGTAGCGCGGCATGCGCGCTGCAGATACTCTTCGTGACCGTTGTCGCGGCACCACCGATAGTAGTCGTAGTTGTCGCGAGCGGTATCTTCGCTGCTCATTTTTAAGCCGCCATGAAGGACTTGTTGGACCCGTTACCCTGTGCCTTGAGCGTGTCCTGCCAACTCTTTACCTTCTTTTTTGCCTTGGCGTATTTGCGCGGCGGAGAAACCAACAGCGCCAAGCGCGACAACCATGCCATTGCGTCCACGACGTCATCATACACGCCATTGGGAAAACGCAGCATTTCCTGCACAGCGCTGACCGCCCAAGGCTGATTCAGCAGGTGCAGCTTACCCATCTGGAGCCTGGCCTGCAGTGGCTTGGCGCGAACCGTCTTTTCCTGGATCGGGACCAGCTTGTCAGTGAACGGGATGTAGATCCGGTTCATGCTGGTCTTGACGTCAATGATTGGGCGCACGGCTTTCTCGTATGCGCCACGTTCGATGCCGACCTGATACGGGTTGTACTTGTTGCACAGCGCGATCAACGTGTCGGCAAACTCAAGGGAGTGCATGCGAGCACGCACCATGTCGATCACGTACAGGTCGTCGTTGGAGTCGAGCGCGCCGACCACGAACACGGTCCAGTGGTTGTCCGCGTCCTTGCCGAACGACGGGTCGACAGCAATAAGCACGCGGTAGTGCTTGATATCGTCTGCCAGCTTGTCGAAATAGCGGAAGTCTGATTTACTGAAGAAATCACCATCGTCGGGGACCGGATTCTGCTGGTACAGCGCATTCCACTGCTGCGCAGGCATCGAGTTGCGCTGGCGCTTGAGTGCCTTGATCGTGTACCGGTCGGGGTGAAGTGCATCGCCTGCGCGGCGCAGGACGCGCGCGTCGGGCGGCGCGGAGCCGAGCAGGATCTTGCCGCCGCGAGTGAGGAACTCGTCGTGCTCAGCGATCGCCGGGTAGCTGACTACTTCCCAGTTGTCGTACTCACCTTCGGGGATTTCGGCCTTGATGGCCTCTTCCATGCCCTGCAGCATGGCGCCGGCCAGGTCAAGATCGTGCCAGCGCGTCTGAATGATCAGCTTCCCGCCGCCAGGCGCCATACGCGACTTGGCAGTGGTGTTGTACCAGTCGAAAACGGCAGTGCGGATCTTCTCCGAGCTGGCCTCTTCGTAGTCCTTGATCGGGTCGTCAGTGATCAGGATGTGCGCGCCCTTACCCGTGATCGACCCACCAACGCCCGCAGCAGTGTATGAACCCCCGGACGTTGTGTCCCAGCTCTCCACGTTCTGGCTGTCGGAACGGATCTTCGCGTGGGGGAACATCTTCGCGTACTCCGCCGTCTTCATCCGATCCCGGATCGAGCGCGAAAACTTGATCGGCAGGGCAGCGGTATACGAACATGAAATCACCTCCCACTCGGGGTGATGTCCAAGCGCCCACGAAGGGAACATGTCGGAGGCGAGGGTCGACTTGCCGTGCCGCGGCGGCACGAAGATCATCAGGCAGGGCGACTCGCCGGCTTCAACCTGGCGCAGGAAACGCTCAAGGCGACGTGCGATGTCGTTGTGCACCCAGCCGGCCTTGTAGGTCGGGTGGAACTGCGTCGTGAAGTACAGAAGACTGCGACGCGCGAGCTCACGACGTGCCAGCTCTTTCTGCGCCGCGGTTTTGCGATCGGCTGCTGACTTCTCGATGTTGACGTCGGCTATCGACGTCTTGCCGAGCACCGAGTCGCGTACGATCGGAGTGGCCAGCGAATAGTGCGTCCTGTAGAGAGTCAGGACGCCGTGCTTCTGCTCGCAGTTGCTGCAGAAGTCGTAATACCGCACTGGGGCGGTAGAGAAAATACGGAAGTTCTCAAGCCCCTGCTCGGCGTTGCACGCTGGGCAAACTACGAGCGGGGCTTCGGTCACTGCCGCACCTCGTAGAAGTCGGCGTCGATCACGTTGTCTGCTTCGAGCAGCTTGACCAGTTCCGAGTCCTTCATGTTGCGCAGCTCGTCGTTGCTGACGTTGACGTTGACATCGACCTTGGTCGGGGCGTTGAGCCCAAGCGTAGTAGCGATCGCACCCCACCCGCCAATCATCGCTTTGGGGTCTGCGATCAAGCGCGCGATATGAATCGCGTCCATGTAGCCCGCGACCACATCTTCCTTGGTGATCGTAGTGCGCTGCTGCACCGCACGACGGAGTGCTTCGCGTGCCTCGATGATTTCGGGGCGCTGCAGCGCAGCAGCAGGCGACCTGAGCCCGACCGCGTCTGCAGCCCTGGCGACGGTGAAGCCGAGAACCTCGACGTGATAGAGGAACTCGCGTTCCACGTCGTTGATCCGCCCATCGTGTTTAGCCAGTGCGTTCACGTGATATCGATCATACCGGGATTTGTTCCCACGCAACGAACCCGGACGGCGGCGCGTAGGTCAGGTCGGCGTCCGCAAACGCCGCCGTTACGCTGTCGGCGTTGTAGTAGAGCGCGATCGCCGGCATCAGCCGGCCCGACAGCCCGGAATAAGCCTCGTTCGTGCCCGCAGCTGGGTCGCCGCTCGCCTGCCATGTGCCATTCTTGGAGAACCACACCTTGCCGGCCGTGATGTCGAACGCACAGCCGATAACGTCTCCGGTCGTATAGCTGGAACCGAAAGCCGTGGAGGAGCCGTTGTGTGCCTTGTCGCCGTTCCAGATATAACCCCACCCGTTCGCATCGATCCCGATGTAGGAGAGGAAATAGGCGGCGGCGGTGTTCACGACCCCCATGCACGTACTCTGGCCCGAATTACCGGCTACATTCACCGTCATTTCGAAGTAGAACTTGCCGCTGGTCCGGCCGTAACCAGTGGCGCGGTCCATCATCCACCCGTTGCCGCCTGAGTTTGTCGAGGTCAGCCCGCCGGCGGTGAGTGTGTGCGCGAACGCGTCCATCGGCAACAGTCGCGCCGGGTAGATCCAATCACGACCTGCGCCGCCGTTGTAAAGCCATGTTCTCTCCTCGGCGCTGAGAACGCCCTCGGCAATGAAGGCAAAATCTAGATAAGCATCCACTCCTCCTGCGGTCGAGCTAATCGTCAACACGGTTGACCCAGTGTGCAGCGCCGACGCGAACGCGGCGGAATTTGGAGTGCCGTTGTCAAGGCTGGCGTAGATCAGGTCCGTGTCCGGGTTGTACCAGCCCATGATAGAGTGCCAGCCAGTCCCGCCCGGAATAGCGCCGGCGACTACAGACACAATAGTTGAACCGTCCGTAGTCACTGACAGGATGTAATTGCTGCCGTCTTGGCGCAGCGCCCATCGCTTATTCCCGTCAGGCCATTGGCCAAAAACGATGGAACCGCCGCTGATAGGCGACTTGATGAAGATACCGCAGGTGAAACCGGTCGTCCCTAATCCGCCGAGCGCGGGCGGTGTGATGCGCCCCACCTGACTCGGTGGAATATCAAAGGCATCGCCCAAAACCCCAGTTACATAAACAGGGCCTGCGCCGCTGTCGGTAAGATTAATGTTCCCCGTCGCATCGCAGTAACCGGCGCTATTGTCGCAATCGGTCCAAAACAGCATCTTGGACATCAAATCGCTGACAGAGAAGCTAGAAACTTCGATAGCTAGCACTAGCAACCCATCGGTGCTGGAAACAGTGCACAGCCCGCCGAACAACAATGGGACATCTACAGTGACTGCCGGTTCCGGCGCTGCCGACGGCAATACGCGGCGTACCAAGTAGCGCCACGTGTCGACAATGCGGCGAAAAATGCCCGCCATGACTTAGCCGCCAATTTCCTCGAACACGACGTAGCCGTTCATCGTGATGCTGTCAGTCGGCGTCTGTGCCAGCTCAAACGTCCAACGCGCGCTGGGGCTCAGCTTCGGGTACGTTTCCGGCGTGAAGATGTGCTGGAAGTACTGGCGGATATTCCAGGCAAACGGCCGGTGCGTGACAATCGTGCCGCCACTGGCCTTGGCCGTGTTGTTCACGTCGCACACGCCACCAAACGCCGCGTCGCCAAGTTCGATTGGCGCTGGCGTCGGCGTAGTGCCGCCCGTACCTGAAGTGGTGGCGCCCTGCTTCATCAGCAGCAGCAGTGACTCTTCTTCTGCGTCGCCCAGCTCGGTTGTCTGCGACAGCCCGATCTCGTGGATGCGCACCACTGCGTCAGCGGGCGCAGTGATCTCGAACAGATCCTGCTGCACAGTGACTGCGACGGCGTTGAACTGAAGCGTATACATGCGAGACATGGTCGTTACCTCGTAAGAATGGCCTGCATACGAAACGTCGTCGGAATCAGTATACCGCTGCCGCTGCTGCTTTCAGTATAGGTGCCATAGGCATTCAGGGTGTTGCCTGCGGTTCCGCTTTCGGTCCAAGTCGCATTCGGTGAAGCGTAGGTCGTACCTTCCATGCGCGACGAACCGCCGCCACCAATATCCATTTGCGCCCGCGCCTCGAAGCTATCTGCAACGTAACCGATCCAGTAATCGGTACTGGCCGAAAGAGCGACCGAGAGGCCGGTAGACGCCGTGTCGCTAGCGCCGGCCGGGACAGCAACGGCGTTACCTACACCTAGCCGTGTCCCCGGCGTGTTGCCAGCGCCATCATCGGCATAGATCAGGCCCTTCATGCTCATACCCGCCGTTGAGGCCGAGCTGAAAAACACGTTGATCTGCGTCAGCGTGCCAGCGGTCGGGCATGTGAACTTGGCCAACAGCGCCCTGTCACCTGACGATGGGAAGTCGTCGCCGCCTGCGGTCAAGTCGCCAAATGTCGCCACGACTCAGCGCGCCAGTTCCCTCGCCCCGCGCACCTGCCAGTTGACCTTGCGCGGCGGTGACACCCGGTAGCGCGGCAGGTAGGTCGTGGTCCGGGTCCAGTTGGCGAAGTCGCGCTCGGCCGTGACGGCCATCTGCGCGAGCCGCGCCTGCGCTGCAGCGGTCGGCTCCCCGCGCACCGTCTTGGCGTAGATGGCGAACTTGATGAACCCGGCCACGTCGAGAGCGTGCGCCATGTTCCCCTCGTCGTAGCCGCCGTCGCCGATCAGGCTCGGGGTCAGGTAGCGCGGGAACGTGACGCCGGTGAACTCGACATGCGCGAGCGAGCCGTCGTAGAAGCAGTTGGCATCGCACCAGTCGAAGTAGCGCGACACCTGCGCCAGGACTTCGGTGTTGCCGGTCTCCTCGTGCAGCCGGCGTGCGGCCTGGAAGTAGAGGGCGGACATCCATGGGCTGTTGACCAGTTCGGTTGGCGTGGTGCCGCCCGGACCTCCGCCCTCATGCTGAGTGTAGGTCACAAGCGGGGCGCCAGTCGCGCCAGAGACCGTGGTCCACTGCAGGACCAGCGCGTTGGCGCGCGTGAGCGCATCGGCATCGCCGGTCAGGTCGTACCACGCCACCGCAGCTTCCAGCGCCAGCCCGATCTCGCGCTCGGTCCACAGCGCGATGCTCGGGCTGTAGGTGGCGCTGAACTCGCGGACCCACGAGTCGTAGATGCGCTTGGCCACGGGCCGGTACTGCGCGTCGCCGGTCAGCCGCTCATAGAGGACGAACGGGGTCACGTAGCCGTACTTGGTGTCGTCGTAGCCCTTGGGCGTGAAGATGCCCTGCGCGTCGATGCGCGTGCGATACCACAGGAAGTCGGACAAAAAGCGGTCACGCCAGCGCGTGTCGTTGGTCGCCTCGTAGAGGTAGTACCCGACGCTCGCGCGGTCGAACAGCCATGGCTCGTAGGTCGTCTCGGTGTAGTCCCAATAGCCGTAGTTCTCGTTGAAGCGCGAGTCAACGGCGTGCCCACCGAAGTTCCAGTTCCGCGCCCAAGTCTCGGCGAAGTTGAGCAGCGGCGCCGGGAAGGCCCCGCCCACGGGCGGCGGCGGCGGCGGGATCGCCGCGCAGGCACCAGCCGGTGCGCTCGTCGGCGTCCATGCGCCAGCAGTCCAGCACGTCGGCGCGGGGGCGCTGGTGTAGCTGCGCGCCTGCGTCCAGGTGCCGGTGGTGCCAGCCGGGCAGGCGACCGTCTGCGTTTCGTTCGCCGGCTGCGGCGGGCACGCGGGCGGCGGTGGCGGGTTCACGCTGTAGGCAGCGACCACCCGGCGCTTCTCGGTCTGGCAGGAGTAGGTGACGGTGCCGCTGGTCGCGGTCGACGCGTTCGCCAGCGCGATCGCCTGCGTACGGCAGGCGTCCCACGAGGCGTAGGTACCGACCGTGGTGGACCCACGCAGCAGCGTGATGACGGTCGCTTCGGTCAGGGTGACTGCGCCGAACGCGGGCGCTGCCAGAAGGAGCAGCAGGATCGAGAACATGCGCTTCATAAGACGCTCCAATGGAACCGCGTGATGGCGACGAAGATGGCTGCGAGGATGATGACGCAGCCAACCGCCGTCTTGAGCTTCAAGTGGCTGAGCTTCATCAACCAACCGCCAGATACTGCACGAACGAGCCGCGCAGCGCGGTGATCGCGGACGACGAGATTTCGGAAGCGAAGCGCGCGATGACCGTGCCGTCAGCGGTCGGGAGGATGAAGCCTTCGATGATCGCGATGTTGGAGCCGGTCGCCGCGCTGGTCGCGTTCGACGATGCCGGCGTGTCGTAGGCGGTCAAGCCTTGGTTCTGCGTGATGCTCGTCGTCGTGAGCGAGTAATTGCTCATGAAGTTGAGGTCCGAAGTCGTCGGACCATTGATCGACCATCGCGAGCCGGTCGTGGTCGCTGCCGCGTCGTAGTGGATCACGAAGCGGAACCAGTACCGCTGTCCGTTCGTGACCGCAAATGACAGGCCCGTAACGTCCGCGATGGTGTTCGCGGTGCCGTTATTGTTGACGACGTTGGCGGTGATCGTGGTCGTGCTGAGTCCCGACGATACGGAGTTCACGCCCTGAGCAATCGCCATCTTGAGCGACCCGTTGTTCGACAAGACTTGCCAGCCCTGACCGTCGCTGTACTGGATCATGTCACCAGAGGCGATCACCGCTTGGAAGACGTTGTACTCGGTCGTGTTGTCCACGAACCGCACCGTCACGGTATGGCTCACCGTGTCGGCGTTCCTGATCTGGATGTGGTCGATGACGCGCTGCACCGACGCGCCCGGCGCGGAGCAGAGGACGACATCCGTCGTGCCGTTCGTGTTGCCGAACTGGTTGCCCGGTGTGTACAGGCTGGTCGTGATGTCGCGATAGCTCACGAAGAACGGCAGCGCGTTCGTCGTGTGCGCGGCGAGAAGATCGACTTCAAGAGTATCGGTGGTGGCGTCGAGTACGAGCATTTCAGGCTCCGAGGGTGCGCGCGAGGACTTGCGGATGGGTGAGGCCACTGCCGCCTGCGCTCGCTTCCGCTGCCAGCAAATGCCAGCGCGAAGTAGTATCACTGTTGTCGTTGTATTCGACGATCACGCCGCTGCCTGGGGTCAGCGTGTAATCGGCGTCGCCAGGAGTCGCAAAACGCCATTCTGCTGTGGCGCTGCCGCTATTGTGCGGAAGAACGATGTCGTTAGCACCGATATTCTGGATGGCAATCTGAGTGCCTTCGAGGCGCGGAGAAAGACCACGAACCTGCACCAACGTGCTTGAGTCCAACCGCATCAGTGTGCACGTATCGACTCCAGCCGGGGCGTAGTTGTTCTGTGACGTGGTGATCTGTGCCGGTTCGATAGCAACCGGAAGCGGTGTAATGCCCAGGTTGTTCGGCTTGACCTTGAGCGTCGCACTGGCCGAAGAGTCCCATACCAACAGAAAGTCGTTGTCTGCGTCTGCAGGGATGAGCTCGCTCATGTCGTTGATCGTGCGCATCGGCTGCAGCACGCAACGCCACCGCGCTGTCGTACCGTCGTACACGAGATCGACGGCAGACTCAGGCGCGATCACGATGTTGCCGTCGAGCGCGAACCGCTGCGCTGCGGTCGTACCTGTCGTGTACTCGTCGACCAGCGTGATCGCGAACGTGCCGATGTTCGCGACCGTAACGATAGTGCCGTCCGTGCGCGTAGCGAGCGAGAAGATCGACACCGCTGCGCTCGTCGTGAGGCGCATGTAGGTGCAGGTCGAAAAACTCGCCGGGTTGTAGTCGGTCTGGTCTGTCCCGAACGAAGTCGGGGAAATCACGACCGGCGAACCACCGCCTCCCGTGGCGTCTACCGAACGGAGAACGCGCCACCGGGACGTGGAGTCCAAGTTGTCGTCGTAGATGAAGATGGCACCGCAGTTCGGGCCGAGCGTGAAATTGGCTGCGCCAGGAAGAAGGAACCGATTCTCTGCGGTCCCTCCACTGTTGTGCTGGAAGACGATGTCGTTGGAGCCGATGTTTTCTATTGTCAGCAGCGTGCCGTCTGCACGCGGAGCCATCGACGTGATCGTGCGCGAGGCATCAGACGACAGTCGCAACGACGACGCTATACCAAACGAAGATGGCGTGTAATCGTCCTGATTGGACGTAATTGTTGCTGGTTCAATTGCGGCGAACTGAATATTCGCCCAGTACATGAACGACCACACAAGCTGGTCACCGTCGCAATAGAGAAACTCACCCTCTGCGGCGGCGGACACATAATCGACGACGTCACTACTGTTTTCTGGATTACACAGCACCGAAAACGCCGGGACGTTAGGGAGCTTCGCAAGCGGGACTTCAACGATGCCCGCCTCCGCCACGCCCGCGCCGAAGTACCACGAAATTTCGGTGTTGTCGGTGAGAACGCGCTCCGCCGAAAGGCCAGCAGACGCGGCAGACACGATGTACTCAGCGCCGGTCGGCGCTCCGCCGCCGCCAGTGATCCCGAGGTTGTCAGGCTTCACTTTCCGCGTCGCGCCCGCCGTGACGTCCCACACCGGGATGAAATCGACGGCGGGGTCTGCAGGGTTCAGCTCGGTCAGATCGTTGATCGTCTGCGGGGCCTGGCCCAGGTGACGCAAATCTGCCTCGAACTGCGCGTAATTCGCATCTGTAGTGTCGCGCGCTGCAAGCACGCCCGCGGTGTTCTTGATCTGTGGCCCCGAAGGGCCACCGAACTTGAACACCGACAGCATCGTGCCAGCGAGCTTGTCCCAAAATGCCATTACGCAGGCACCGAGTACGCCACGTGGATGCGAGCCGCGCCAGCAGACGAGCTATCAGCCACGTACGTCGCAATCAGGTTTTCACCTGCCGACAGTGGCAGGCCAGGGTGGATGCGATACGAGCCGGCCGTCTTGAGGTCCACGTCGGTCGTGCCGCTGTACTTCGACGTGGTGCCGACGATGCCGATCGTGACGGTCGGCGCCGTACCGTTAAAGGCGGTGTCGACGACTACTTCGACGTAGTCGATCACCGAGTTGGCTGGCGAAGTGAACATCGTCAGCGGCGAACCAGTGCCGAACGCCAGCGACGTAGTGTCGATGGTGAGCTTGTCGGCACCGCCAGCGATGGTGGCCCAGGTCAGAACACCATTGCCGTCCGTCTGCAGCACCTGCGACGGGCTACCGTTGTCGGCAGGGAACGTAAGCTCGTAGTCGGTCGAGATATCCGGCACCTGCAGCCGCATGCGCTGGCCGTTGGAGTCCTGGATGTCGACGAACAACTGCTTGGTACCGACGTACCCGGAGTCGCCGGCATTACGCATTTCCACCTGCGTGCCGCCGACGTTCTTGAGGTTGACGCGCGTGGTACCGAGACCGATGCCGAAAATGTTTTCGGCTGTGCCGCGGAGCTTATCGAAAAAAGACATGTCTGTTTCCTCTTACTGCGCGACGAGATCGATCAGCACGACACCCGCGCCCTGCGTCGCACCGAATCCGGGAGTAGTGTACAGCTGAATTGGCGTACCGCCTGGAAGTTCCACATCTGCGGATGTGTTGTAGTCGGCGGCAATCGTAGGGTCGTTGTCGCTCGTGAGCATGAGCAAAGTCGGCTGACCGGGAATACCGACGCTGAGCGCGGCTCCTGTGCCGTTGAACGCAGTGCGGACGCCAATACGGACAGCGGACACCAACGATAGCGCCGGAACGACATAGATCGTCGCGGGCGACGCTTCGTTGTACGCGAATTCGTACGGCGCGATCGCGGTACCGGCAGGGCCGGTCGGCCCCGGCGTGCCCTGAGCGACGACAATGAGCGACGGCTCTTCCGCAGTGCCAATGACGAACGTCTGCTCTTCGGTAACACCGAGCATTTCGCTGCCGGCGACCAGCAGGGCAACCAGATCGGTCACCGAGTCGTCTCCTTGAACAGCTTGACGTCGCCGTACATCAGACGTGTGACCGCGCCGGACCCGTCGATCAGCTCAAGGTCGTAAACCGCGCAGCTGAAGTCGAGCGCGGCGGTGGCCGCGGCCGTGATTCGCATGCCAACGGCGCCGTTCGCAGCATCGATCACGATGCCAGTGTTGGCAGTCGTCAGATCGACGAGCGTAGTGGTGCTTTCGCGCGTCGCACGAATCTGCGCACGGCCCGTGTACCCCGTGAGGTCGCGCACGCCGTAAAACAGCACGTAGCCGCCAGACGTGTAGACCAGACCGTCGGTATTGAGCAGCAGCGCGTCGAAAGTGTTGACCGACGTGCGCGTGATCATTGTGTATTCGCCGTCGGCGACGTTGCCAGGCGGACCGAGCGTGTTGATCTGCGAGATCGAGCCCTTGAGCGACTGGAACCACGCAGGTACGGGCTGGGTGGGGAGACCGTGCGCCGTCGCGGTGAACGAAGTCGGGAGTCCAGGCGTCACCGCGGTGATCGCTTTGCTCACCAACTGGCTGTACCAGTAGTAATCGGGCGCGAAAGTCGCGCCCTGCACAATCGTGATGTCGTGGCGCTGCGGGTTTGTCACGGCAAATCCTCACAAGGCTCGATCGCGATCGGCAGGTCGACAATACCATACTCTTCGAGCGACAAAATGCAGTCAATCAGCGCGCAGCGGCGAATCACTTCGGTGTGGCGTAGCTTGGAAATGACCGGATCCTGCACGGCGAAGGTGTCAAGTTTCCCGTCCGTCAGCGGCAACGGCTCGGCGGGCAAAAACGCGTCGATCCGACAGTTGATGACGACCGGTTCGTCAGCCTCCGGGGCGACGCGCATCGTTGAGCAGCTTGACAATGTCAGGAGGCAGCACGCAAACAGGGTCAGACGGCTTACGTTCCACATAGCGCACCACCTCTTTGATGATCGGATCCACTTTTCCCGCCATTTCGGCCTCTGCAGCGGCATTCGCCGCGGCGTCTTCAGCCTGTTTTTCCTGCATAGCCCTGATCCGCTCCGCTTTCTTCGCGATGTAGTCGGCCAAGTGCGCTTCTACCTGGTCCCTGACCTCGTCCCGGCCCTTTTCCACGGCCCCAGCGTACAGGGACCACAAGAATCCGCCCACGGCAATAAAAATGAAGAGAATGACGACGAGTTTCGCGGTCGCAAGGTTCATTTTCCACTCCGCAGTCGCAGTCGCTTGTACGCCAGGACCCCCAGCAGCACCAGGGAAACCATGCTGAGGCCCCATCCGACGTACACGAGCACCGAACTTCCACTCTCCACCCCCTCGTCGCGCAGTTCGGAGCTGAGGGTACGGATCTCGGAGTAGGCAACGGCGCCTGTGGCGACGGTCGACGCCGTCGCGACGGTCGCGGTGGCTACCTGTGGGTCGCGCATGGGCCGTGTCGGGGCGCGATTGATCACGCCAGCGCGCCGCAGACCCTCGTCCAGGTCCGCGTCCTTGACGAAATTGCCGCCGTTTTCGTGCTTGAACACCGCTTTGAGCAGCGGTTTGAGCACCGCGTAGTCCTGCAGGTCGATCGGGGCGTCAGGATCGACGTCAAGCGCAGCTGCGACCACCGAAACGTACGCGTCGGTGTTGTTTTCGACGGGCGGAGCCCACCGATCGATGATTTCGCGCACCGTACTGAGGTTGTGCTTGTCGTAGTACGTGATGAAGATCCGCGCCGCGGCGCGCACACCGTCGGCCATGGACGCGAAAGTGAAGAACGCGACGTCCTGCTGCTCGGCAGCGAGCCCCTGCCACGGGTCGCGCGACCGGCGAATGTTCCCCGGATTGTTGTTACGGATGCCGCGCGGCAAGCGTTTCACGTTCGCGCTCTCCCGAGATGATCCTGAACACCTTCAAGCACACCACGCATGTCTCCAGCAGCACCGTCACCGCGCCGAGGATGGCAAGCGCCATGTAGAACATCAGGATGTAGTTCATGGCCTGTTTCCCTGCGTGCGGTCGAAGTACGCCGCTTCCATGCGATCGATGCGCCGCTGCAGGTCCGCATCGGCGTCGCGCAACGAAATGACGTACTGGCTCATTTCTTCACGGGTCAACATGCGCTGGGCATCGGCGCGCAGCGAGGACACCGAGCTTCTGAGCTCATGTAGCGTCTCGACTGCGCGCGTCTGCTCATGCGACATGTTCCAAAACTGCACGCCAAGGAACCCCACGCCTGCCGCGACCAGCCCCGTCAGCAGTGTCTGTACATGGATCATCACACCTGACTTCCTCCGATCCATGTCGGTGCGTCCCTCGACGTACTTGACCATCAGCCAGCGGGCGGGATCAGTTCGGGGGTACCGAACACGATCTCGGCGCCTTCAGCCTCGGCACCAACAACTTCGATCGCGCCAGTGAACGTCAGCGTGCGAACGCCTTCGCCCAGATCGGCATCGAAGCTCGCCAGGATCTGCGTGGCTCCAAGCCCCGCCGCGACGACGTACGCACTGTTGTCGCCGGTCGTCGTGACCGTCGCGATGGTCTCGTCCGCCGAAGCGAAGGTAACCGGTCCATCGATCACTGCCGGGTTCCCCGCGGCGGTCTTCGGGAAGACCTCGATCGATACGCGCTGCTCAGTAGTGATGCGACCTGCCATGTTTTCGCCCTCGAAGTAGGTGTTGTGGGTTCTGCCTTGTACGCGCCAGACCAGCCTGAGCTGGGCTGGCGGATCAGGCTGCTGGGGGCAGCATCCCAGCAGCCTGCACAACCATCCGATCACGCAGCGGGGACGAGCGACGGCTTCGGCGCCGTGGCCCGCACCCAGTCATCGCCCATCAGGTCACCATGGCTCGGCGTCCACGGCGCGATGTCGCCGTCGCTCTGCCGCTTGTCGATGTGATCGCCGTACGTGACCAGCGTGCCCGGTTCGTAGATCCCCAGCAACGGGGCACGATTGACCGTGAACGTCGATCCGCGGACGAGGAACACGTACTCGCCCGCGGGCCAGTCCTGGCGGCGCAGCAGCCCGCCAGTCTTGATCTGTGACAACGCGTCGCCGAAGTTCATGCGCTCACCTTCTGCGTGGCGTCGAACTCGGCACGACCGGCGAAGTTGAACGCGGCCAGGGCGTCGAACGGCACCGTGAGGGTGGCGCTCGTCGCGAAGCCTGGCGGGTTGTAGTTGTCGGCCATGGCTTCAGCGTTCTGTACGTAGCCCGACGTCACGAAGCTACCGGTGCTGCCGCACGTAACTGTCGGCGACAGACTCGGGTAGACCCACCACTCACGGCCGACCGGGTACCCGTACTCCCGCAGGTAGACAGGGTAAGTAGTCGGCACACCGTCTACCTGCGCCAGGCGCTGCTTGATCCGCGCCCACTGCTGGGGGTTTGGTGCGACTGTGATCACTTCAGAGAACCCTTCGAACCACGCCTTGAATTCGCTCATGTTCATGAATCCTCCGGATATCTGTTTCATCTGTGGGATTGTGGCGGCTCAAGTACCTTCGCAGGTATCAGTTAGTCCGTGCCGCCTGGGCTATCTACATCGACCTCGCCGCGCACGGCGCGCAGCGCCACTACAACATAGTGCGCCGCGACCACGGGCCACAACAGTCCCAACAGCAGACTGGTGGTCAGCCTCGTGGTCATGTCCAGCTGCGGTGCCTGGTGGTACAGCCACGTGCCGTAGACCGCGGCACCAGTCAGCAAAAGGATCCACTGCAGCATGGCTCAGCCTCCAGGTACGGTGGGCGGGACAAGTGACCCTGCGTCGCAGGACGCGGATCCACCCGCCCCTGTCGTTGCCGAGCCGGTGCAATCACCCGCCGACAGGTCCAGATCCACGTTGTAGTCCGGCGACTGGAACCGGCTCTGGCCGTCCACGTTCACGCCTTCCGTGCCGTTGGCCTGGGAGTTGCCGACCGCGATAGCGCCAACGTCGTCGATGATGGTCGAGCCGCCAAGTGCGACGTTCGAACCGCCTTCCGCATTGATGTGCGTGCCGGCATTCTCCACGGCAGACGTGGAGACATTCGACAGGGCGTCGAAGCCTGCGGTCGCGGTGCTCGATACCGCGCTCGTCCCGCTCGCGTACATGTTCTCGAACATGTCGTACATCCCGAGCGTCGTGTCGCGGTTGTACCTGCTCTGCAGCGCAGACACCGCAGCCGGCGCCAGGATCGGCAGCGTCTGCGCCATGCCACGCCAGAACACTTCCGCGTTCGTCGGCATCCGCTCCACATTCATCGCCGGCGTGGCGTTGCCGCCGTTCGCGGCATAGAGCGCGTAGACCGCCACCCTGCACGTGTCGTTCTTGCACGCTTTGGCCATCTCCGCCGCGGTAGCGCGCGCTTCGGCCTTCTCCTCCGCAGCGATGTCCGCGGCGAGCTTGATCTGCGCGCTGTACGACTCGCGCTCTGCAGTGGTGATGCAGGCGCTGAGCGACAGCGTCATGAGGACTGCAACGATCGTTCGCATGATATTGGCCTGTGGGTGTGTCACGCGAAGAGCGTGACACATTTTTATTGCAGTGGGAAGTGGTGGCAGATGGGACCCTTTTTGCAGGGAAATTGAGTAGCTAAGTACGAAGTTCTTCGTAGCTATGGGGGGTGGACTAAGTAGCGAGCGATGGCACCCCTGCCCCCTAGAGCCAAAGCAACCACCCCCCACTTCGGATCTGACACCCCCTCGCAAAGCTCCAAGGGACTCCATACCCCCGCCCCCCTCGCTCTTCGAGCGAGGGGCTCTGCTGCTGTGAGCATCCTGCTCACGAAGAGGAGATGTCGCATGGCCAAGATCACCAACGCTGCGCTGCTGTCCCTGGTGGACAGCAAGTTCGCCCTGATCAGTGCCGAGATGGCGGACCTGCGCCGCCGCCTCGACGCCCTGGGCGACTCGCACACCAACCACGTCAACGTGGTCGACGTGCACACCCCCACCACGGACGGGTACGCCTCGAAGGACGAGGCGATCGCCGCGGGCGTCGCCAGCGCCAAGCGCTACGGCTACGGTTCCTGCAAGGTCGTGCCGCTGATGGGCGGTCGCTGGGGATACACCCTCGGCAACTGATGTATTGGCCCCTCGCCCTCTGGGCGAGGGGCTTTGCCGCGTTGAGCATCCAGCTCACAAGGAGAACGCTATGCGCCTGTCCAACCTCATCGTCAAGATCGAAGACGCCACGCTGCGTGGCGCGTCGAAGGCCAAAGCCTTCGCTGCCGAGTTCAAGGAAGATCTCGCTGAAGCCCGTGCTCGCCGCATGGCCAAGCAGATCGAAGAACAAGCCGCCATCGCGGCGCGTGCGTTCGAGATCGTTGCATCGCGCAACGTCGACCATCTCGAAAAGCTCGTCAACCCCGAGTGACCCACTAGCCCCACGCGCCTCGCGCGTGGGGCTTTGCTCGTGTGAGCACTGTGCTCCGTAGGAGGTGTCTATGTTCCTCGTCGCTGCGCTTGTGAGCTTTTTCTCCGTGTGGCTGCTGCTGGCGCATGTGTCGCCAGCAGCGCGTCGCCGGATCGTCGGCTATGCCGGCTGGGCCGATGTCATCGTGCACGGCACGGTGATCGTCACGTTCCTCGGAACGTCGACCATGGGCCTGCTCCAGGCTGAGGCTGCTGCAATTCTCTGGAGCTTGTGGCTGCGCGCCTACCGCTGGGCGTTCGGCTACGAACGCCTCGAAGGCTGGAAATGGGTGCGCTTCACCGGACGCTTCACGCACGCCTGACCGCTAAGCCCCCGTCCTACGGACGGGGCTTAGCTACTGAGGGCCAGGAGCTAGGCAGTCCACAGCGCGCCGATTAAATCCTCAGCCCCAAGGATTAAATCCTCAGTCCTCGGGATTAAATCCCTCGCACTCAGTGCGCAGCGATTAAATTCCCCGTGCGCGGAACGAAATTCCTCGCACGTGAGGCGAGGTGCTAAGTGCGGGGTCCCTGTCCCTAGTCCCTAGCACTCAGTGCTTGGTGCTTAGTACTTGGAGCCCATCCCTAGCACTCAGCACTCAGTGCTTAGCTCCTAGCACTGCGTCCTCCACACCTAGCACTCAGTGCTTAGAGCCCAGCTGCCGCCCACCGGCACGGGAGGCGTCACGCCCCTATGTTCCACGGCCACATTGAAACGCACGTTTGAGAAATGTAGCCACTGTAGCCACTTTTTCTACCTCCCCCCAGAAACGTACCGGTTTAACACTTCGTTCAGCTACTTTGCCATGCTGACCGACTTTTGGCTTTTTCTCAAACATTCTTAGACTTAAAAATAAGAATAAAATTCTAAGTGCTTGATCTTCCTACATTCGTACCCCCCAAAAAGTGGCTACAAAGTGGCTACAAATGGTGGCTACATTTTGGCTACAAAGTGGCTACATTGGCTACAAATCCGTGCGAACATTAATGTTTTGTTAGCTTCGCGTCAAAATTCCCCTAACAAAAACTGGCTACAAGGTGGCTACATTTCTGGTCAATAATCGACCAATGTAGCCACTTTCGACGAAGACCTTCGTACTGTTTTCCTTGTCCGTGGAACATCACCCGTCCCGGTACTTGGAACATCCACGTGCTGCCCCTCGCGCTCCGCGCGCGGGGCTCTGCTCGTGTGAGCATCGTGCTCCCCTGGAGACCGCTATGAAGATCGCTGGCTTCAATGGCCGCTACCGCTGGCTCAGCAACTTCGCGCCCTGCTTCATCACTGGCGTGGACGGACGTCAGTACCCGTCCGTCGAGCATGCCTATCAAGCAGCGAAGCTGCTACCTGATGACCTTGAAGAGTTCTACCTACGTGTACAGACCGGCATGACCGCCGCAGGGGCTAAGAGCTTCACACGCTACAAGCAGCTCAAGCCCGATTGGCTCGCCGCTCGCTTAAACGTGATGTACACGCTCGTATATCGGAAGTTCCAGCTCCCCCTGTATCGCAACAAGCTGCTCGCCACCGGCGACGCAGAACTTGTGGAGGACAACTGGTGGAACGACACTTACTGGGGTGTGTGCAACGGCCGCGGTGAGAACCACCTCGGCAAGATCCTGATGGCTGTCCGCGACCTAGTCCGGTAAACACTGCGCCCCTAGCCCTTCGGGCTAGGGGCTCTGCTCGTGTGAGCATTCCGCTCGTTCCTGGAGAACAGCATGAGTGGCGTCATCGACAAGACCGGCCAACAGTGGGAGCGTTGCAACGAGTGTGGAAAATTCGTCCGCTTCCCGCAGAACCTGGGCTATCAACCCCACAGTCTCAAGTGGAATGGTCCGTGCAGCATCTGCATAGACTGCGCCAACAAGGCCCCCAACATCGAAGCCATCGTGCCAGCCCCCGACTGGACCGCACAGTACGAGGAAGAAGTAGCATGACCCGTGTACCGAAACGAACCACGACCAACCACCGACGCAAAGACGACCACGAGACCGACTACGCCGGTGCTCGTAGCTTCATGAGCTCTGTCGCTCTGTTCATCGGCATCGGTGCCGCGATCGTAGGCTCCTGGGCCACGGTCGCAGGCGCCATGCTCGTAATCTTTCTGCTCATGGCTGAGTGGTGATCGGCATGATCCCAATCCTGCCACTGATGGTGCTCTGCATCGCACCCAGTCCTTCGGTCGACGACCTGAGCTGCCACTACGCAGCTCACCTCGCCATCAGTCCCAACACCATCACCGCTTACATCACCGAACCACCCTACGTCCTACAGCTCAAACCAACGACCTGCAGCTTCGATTCACCCACAGGAGAGATCCTATGCCACAACTACAAAACACAGCCAAACTACGCCATGCCTTGATGTACGGCATGGAAGTACGCATCAAGCTCAACGCTGACGTACAGGAAGCTGAAATCGACCTAGCTGGCGCAGCAACAACGCTCGACGAAGTCTGCGCCAAAGCCGATCGCTACGACCAACTATATCTCGCGATGAACACCATCAAGGTCATCGCCGCCAATCCGATCAGCGACGCAGACTTCGTACGCATCCACGTGATCGCCACCGCAGTACTCAGCCCGGAGACCTGACCATGCAGCACGATGATCCATCCATCCCGTACATCCAACGCATCAGTGAGGCACTCAATTACACAGTCCAGAACGACAATCTCGAAGGACAACAGAAGACTGCTCGTGCGCTGGCGCAGATCGCGCACGAAGCCGAAGTCCTGCGTGCGCAGCTCTATGAGATCTTCAAGGCCGCTGCTGATCACGATCTCGCACAGATCCGACACATCTTCAAAATGTGCGACTGCCACAAGAAGGAACCCACGACCACAACCAAGAGCCACTGACATGCCACTACGCGAAAACAGCTACCTGCACCAGATCCAAGATCTGCTCATCATGATCGAGAACGATCAAACCGCTGCCGCAGTCAAGAACTGCACACGCATCGGATGCGAAGCCGAAGTACTGCGTGATGCACTCGAACACATCCAAGCTGCTGCGAAAGAACCGCTTCTCACGAATAACGCATTTCGCAACCTCGTCAAAACATTCACTGTCGAAGCTGCGATGCGACGCGCTGAACAAATCACCAAGATGGGACTCAGTACAGTAGATCTACCGACCTAGCTCGCTTCGCTCGCTAGGCTCTTCGTTTTTGGGCGATCCCGCCCAATCCGATGCACTCCGCATCAACAACCAAAGGCAAAATCACGACATGACCAAGACCAAGAGCAGCAAGACCAAGTCCTACCGCCAGCCGACCGCCATGGCCGTCGCCATCGCCACCGCCACGAAGCCGAAGACGCCGGTCGTCACCGCGCAGGAGATCGCCGAGGACACGCCGACGGCCGAGAGCGAGACCAGCTACCGCATCAGCAGGCTGGGCCGCTCCATGCTCTCCGCGGCGCTGGACGACATCGCGAAGAACACCGGCCAGAACCTGACCGGCGAGTTCAAACTGAAGGTGGCACAGACCGCCGACCTCGTGACCAGCGTCGACGGTGACCTGATCGAGGCGTGCGACATGATCCTCGACAGCCTCGGCGCTGCGAACGGCGCTCCGAAGATCTTCAGCCTGCTCAACAGCGTCCAGAAGCAGGTGCTCTTCCGCACCGGCGTCCTGGAGCGCATGGCGAACCGCCCGACGCTGGGCGACGACAGCGCGACGATGTTCGATCGCAGGAACGAAGTCCGGCAGCTACCGGCCGGGGTGCACCCGGAGCCGGTGCCGACGCCCGACGAAGTGTACGACGCCGCGGAGGAGATCAACGTATACCTCAACGCGCTGTACGACACCTACTGCCCGAGCATCGACCTACAGCGTCAGGACGGCTCGGGCATCCCGTACCTCTTCGACGTCAGCATCGACGAAGTCGGCACGACGAAATTCCGCCCGGTGAACAACCTGCACGAGGCCCTGGAGATCCAGCAGGCGAAGTTCGAGCTGAAGAAGAAGGAGCGGAACCTGAAGCTCGATGCCGAGATCGCGAAGCGGAAGGCGGCACGGCTGGAGAAGCTGCGCCAGGCTGCGGCGTAAGCCGCAGAGCGCGGCAGGCTGCAGCGTAACGAGCAGGAACCCGGCGAGGAACCACCCTCGCCGGGTGCGACAGGGCGGCTGACATCCAACCCCTAGAAAACTGTCCTTGATGCGCAGCTCGTAGTCTGCGTAGAGCCGTGGGACTCAACTCCCGAAAATGTGCGCACACCGCTCAGAGCTTGCGAGCTCGCCCCTAGAGCGCCGGACGCGGTAACCGGCACTATTTACCGGAGATGTGTGATGGGCAAAATGGCTGGCTTGTACAGCAAAGACTACATCAACGAAGAATCTGACTATGACGTGCAGTGCAAGTACTGCAAACATCGAAGACTTTATTGGGTAGAACTTAGCAACGGTACATGGCGGCTTGCCACACCCACTGGCAAATTGCACAATTGCAAAGCCTACTTCGGTGCGAAACTCAAAATCAACGGAGAAACAAAATGAACGAACCCACCTTCACCACCGCGATGCGCGAGCAGTTCTCGCTCCCCGGCGAGACCGCGATGGACTTCATGAAGCAGCTCAAGGCGCTGGACAACAACGACAAGACGTACTTTTACCGCGAACTGCAGAAAACCGGCACCAAGTGCTCGCTGCCCCAAGGCGTGGCCACGTAACACCCGACCCCTGCACCGAAAGGTGTAGGGTTTTTTACTGCATACACGCACCCCAACCGCTTAGGGCCAGGAGCCAGTCAGTCCATGAACTTCGCCTACATCGCTTACATGATCTTCCTTGCGACCATAGCAGTACTGCTTTCGCTGCTTACCTTCTACTACACACGCCATCGACTGGAGATCAAGAAGCATCTGACTGAACGGAACATCGAGTACATCATGGAAAGGATGTGTCTCGACCGGCAGGAAGCCATTCACTACCTTCGCAACCAGCCCTTAGCTGCCAAGAACCATCGTCTGTTGACCAGAAAAGTGTTCGTCTCGAAATTGCCACCGTTCGAGCAGCAGCATCCATTGGTCAGTGCCTACCTGGACGATGCTGAGATCGAAGTCATGCTACGTGGCACTGACATCTGGCGTGAACACCCGTTTCCTACCTTCGACACTCGGTTCTGCGATTTCAGAATCAAACAGGAGTAATGCCATGAGCCACATTGTCGAAGCAGACTGGATCACTGACGCAGGATTTCGTGCTGTAGTCATCATGACCAAGATGGGTCATCGCTGCGGCTACGTCGGTATTCCACCAACGCACCCACTGTACGGTGTCGGCTACTCAGAACCAAGCACCGCACTGACTTTTCCCGCTGAAGAGCCGATCGGCCACCGCGGCATCATTTCAGTTCTTGTTGCAGCGACCGACAATCATCGTGCCTCGCCTGATGCCGTATTCGACGTACATGGCAGCATCACCTATGCAGCTGGCAGTCCAGACTATCCGATCGAGTCTAAAAATCTGTGGTGGTTCGGCTATGACTGCGCCCATGCTGGCGATGCGCGTGATCTTGAGCAGATGCACATGTTCGAAGACGACGAAACGCTTCGAAGCGTTTTTGCCGACAGTGAACACGGTGTAATTCGTACTCTCGCGTTTTGTCGCGAGCAGTGCGAGTCTTTGGCACAGCAGCTCATCGATAGGATCAAGTAACCATGTGCATCACATTCGGACGCAAAAGACCAACCAGACGAATTGCCCCCAAAAACGGCATCGTTTGCTACAAATTGATGCTGCGCGATAAAGAATGTGAAGCATGGGAGTCATTATCCTATGCTTTCCGCTATTTCGATGGTGCGTACAATCCATACCAAAGAATCAGGTTGTATAAAAACAGGTTGTATAAAAACTTGTATTTTTGGGAAGGACACGACGGATACCACAGTTACGCCACAAAAAAAGATGCCTTCGCGTGTAATCGCGAATACGTCTATTTAGTACGCTGCCTCATTCCAGCTGGTGCGTCATACTATGTAGGGGAAACACCGCAAGGTAAGAACTACATCTCATCCCGAATCGTCATCACCGGGAACCTGAAAACTGGAAAACTGACATGACCACCAAACGCACCACCCACCACAGCACGAAGGACACCAAGCTTCTGGCCAAGCGCAAGTCCGGCGAGTTCACCGACATCCAGACCCACAAGCGCGCGAGTGCTGCGGATCAGCGCCAGACCACCGTTGCCGAGGCTACGCGGGTGTTCCTCCGTGAAGTGAAGCCGCTGCTGGCATCGTGGACTGGCTGGGCGCATACCGCGAAGGCTGAGGCAGCACTGAAAGCCCTCAACGCCGCCACCCGTGCGGCTGCGAAGCGGAGGAAGCCATGAGCAAGTGGAAGATGGTGCCGGTGGAGTTGACGCCAGCGATGGTCGATGCAATAGACACTGGTCGCACTGACAGCGCAGGGTCGATCTACTACAACCTGCTCGCCGCCGCCCCAGAGTGGGGGCCGAGTGAGGAGGATGTGGAGCGGGCGCTTGAAACATTCTGCTGCGTCGGGCCAACAGACAAGCACGCCATGCGCGCCGCCCTCAAGGCCGCGTTCGAGGTGAAGCCGTGAGCGGCCAGCCGGCCATAGAGCCGGTGACGGATGAGGATACTCGCGTTGCGACGCAGTCCTACTTCATCAACATAAAGCACATCCTCGAACAAGACCGCCGCCGCGTGGCGGAGCGGCAGGCTAGCGAGGTCGAGGGCCTCCGCGCCGAGAACACCCATCTGCGAACGCTAGTCGCAGTCCAAGCAACCCCGTGCGTCTACTGCGGACTCACCGAAATGGCGAAGTGCACCAGAGGGTTCCCCGGTTGTGCTCGTGCCGACGACTTGATCTGCGGCGAAGAGGAGGCGTTCAAAGCAGTAGTATCTGAGCGCAACACGCTGCGCGCCGAGGTAGCGCGGCTGACGGCGGCACTCAACGGGAAGGAGAACAGCGA
>ENA-UOWG01000564-UOWG01000564.1-activated-sludge-metagenome-genome-assembly--contig:-NODE-564-length-47211-cov-6.877428_pt1 | contig 47211 bp, 48 predicted proteins | sample MGYA00238147_ERZ761563 | MGnify/ENA primary metagenome ERZ761563 (study PRJEB28884, sample SAMN05720216) | anaerobic digester metagenome | isolation source: active sludge of municipal...
CCGCGGCGATGCGTCCCTTGGCCTTCGCAAGCTCCCCGGGCACGTCCTCGGCCCAAGCCGAGAGGTTCCCGATGTCCGGGTAGACCTGGAACCAGGCGGAAGGCAGTTTCTCCGCGAACTCGAGCCACCGGGAGACGGTCCCCATGAAGGGGGTGTCCATGATCTCCATGGCGACGCAGACCTGGGCCCGTTCCGCCAGCTCCACCGCCTCGGCCAGGCCCTCCCGGTACCTCTCCCGGGACTCGGGGGTGGAAGGCTCGTAGTAGACGTCGTAGCCCGCCAGCTGGATGGTCCGGATACCGACGTCCGCCGCGAGGTCCAGGGCCCGGACCATGATGTCCCGGGAGCGCTCCCGCACCGCCGGATCCGCGCTTCCGAAGGGATACAGGCGGTGGCCGGACAGGCACATCGAGGGCACCCGGAGCCCGGAGTCCGCCACGGCCTCGCGGAAGGCGGCCCGCTCCCCGGCGCTCCACTCCAGGCGGGCCAGCCGGGCGTCCGTCTCGTCCACGGACATCTCGACGTAGTCGTAGCCCGCCTCCCGGGCCGCCCGGAGCATCCCGGGCCAGTCGAGTCCCGCGGGCAGGGCCTTCTCGTAGATGCCGATCCGGGGAGGCAGGGGCAGCCGCTCGTCCACGACTAACCCCAGAGCTCGGCGATCCGGGCCTTGAAGGACCGGGCCGCGGCGGCGGGATCCGCGGCGTCCCGGATGGAGCGCCCGGAGATGAAGACCTTCACGGGGATGCCCTTGAACAGGGGGAGGTCCTCCTCCACGAGGCCGCCGGTGATGGACAGGTCGAAGCCCATGTCCGCCAGGCGGCGGATCTTGGCCAGGTCCTCCTCGCCCCAGGACTGGCCGGCGGCCTGGGCATCCCGCCCTCGATGGTATACGACCTGCTTGACCCCTGCGGCCCGCCACGCGGCGGCCTCCTCCCAGGTCCAGGATCCCGTCAGCTCGACCTGGACGTCCCGAGGCACGCCGCCGGTCTTTCCCGCTTCGTTGCGGGCCTTGGCGGCCGCCAGGGCGGTCTCGACCGTGGCGATGGGGGCGCAGCAGATGACCGTCATCCAGTCCGCCCCGGCGTCGTAGACCATGTTGGCCAGGATGGTGCCCGCGTCCGCAGCCTTTATGTCCGCCAGGACGATGCGATTCGGGTACAGGGCCTTGAGGCAGCGCACCGCCTGCATCCCCTCGGAACAGCAGAGGATGGTTCCGGCTTCCAGGACGTCGACTTCCGAAGCCAGGAGCCGGGTGGAGACCAGGGCGTCGGGAAGGGTCTTGTTGTCCAGGGCCAGTTGGAGAAGGGGTAGGGCCATTGGATACTCCTTTTGAGCGTTATTTGAGCGTGTCGAGCTATTTTCTGTTCATATTGTAGATCGATACTTGGAATAATGCAAGTTAATTGTTCTTTTCTTTATCTTTCGATCATTTTTCAACAGGAGTGGATCCTCCACCCTGTATTCGCAGCACGAGGCGATCTCGAGTGCGGCCGTCCCGTATTCCTCCCCGGGAAGAAGAAGGGAAAGTACCTTGACATCTGTGAATGAATGAATTATACATTCATTTATACTGATGGGAGTCTTCATGAAACCCTTTTTGGAAGAAGAGCGAAGCAGGATCCGGAACGCGCTTCGGGAAACCGCCGCGGTGGAGTTCGGCCGGCGGGGGATCCGGGGAACGGGTATCCAGGAACTCTGCGGCCGGGCCGGCATCGCCTCGGGCAGTTTCTACGCGTTCTACGATTCCAAGGAACGCCTGTATGCCGAGTTGCTCAGAGAGCGCTACGCGGCGAACGCGGAGGCCTTCCGAAGGGTCTCCGCAATGACCTCGCGACCGGCGGAAACCCTGGAAGCCCTCATGAAGGGGGCCCTCGAAGCGTTCCGGTCCGACCCCCTGCTCCGGCGGATGACGGATCCCGAAGACCGGGCCCTCCTGAGACGCAAGCTTCCGGAGGAGGTTTGGAAAGCCTTGGACGAAGCCTCCCTGGGGGCCATGGTGACCTTCGTCCGGGACTGGCAGGCCCGGGGACTCCTCGTCGAGGGAGACCCGCGGACCCTGGCCCTGCTTCTGACCTCCCACTTCTTCCTATACCTTCACGCCGACCAGATCGGCGAAGACCGGTTTGACGCGGTGATCGCCCTGTTCGCCCGGTGCACGGCGCGGGGCCTGACCGATGTAAGGAGAGTCCCATGACAAGAGACCGTGCATTCCTGAAGGGCTTGAGGAACACCGGCGGGTTCCTGGCCACCCTCCTGTTGGCGGGGGCCGCCTTCATCGCCGCGAGCCTGGCCGTCCCGGTCCCGGGGGCGATCCGGGCCGCTGTCCCTGCCTCCGGATTCCTCCCGGCCCCCCTGGATTTCCTCTCCTTCCTGGGCTCCCTGGCCCTACTGGCGTACTGGACGGCCCGCAGGTCCGCGGTGCCCGGGTGGAAGCGGGTAGGCCAGGTAGCCGTCCTGGTAATCGGGGCCCAGACTTTCATGACCCAGATCGAGACGGCCTATTTTCTGGAGGCGTTTCCCCTGCTACAGGGATCCTTCGAAACCTACAGGATGGTCCTGCGGGGAGCGCTCTGGGGTTTCGCCGCCGCGGCGGCGGCAACTCTTCTGACCGGAGGGTTCCGGAAGACCGCCGAGCTCCGGGAGCCCCGGTTCACCGTGGATCCGGTCCGCGCCCTGGCCCGGACGGCGATCCTCGGGGCCGCGTACCTGGTCCTGTACATGCTCTTCGGGTACTACGTCGCCTGGCAGTCCGAGGCGGTCCGCCTCTTCTACTCCGGGAACGCGGACAAGCTCGGATTCTTCGCCCAATGGGGACGATCCTTCATGGAAAAACCCGAGATCCCGGTCTTCCAGTGGTTCCGGGGCTGCCTCTGGGTCCTGTGCCTGGTGCCCCTGTTCCGGGGATTCACGGGCGGCCGCGTGGAACTGACCATCCTTTCCGGGCTCGCCCTCGGAATCCTGCCCACGGCCCAGTTGGCCTTCCCGAATCCCTTGATGCCCCCCGCGGTTAGCCTGGCCCATTTCTGGGAAGTGTCCGTATCCACGGGCCTTCTGGGCGCCCTGGCGGCGCTTTGGGTGCCGGAAACCGCGAACCCCGCAGGAAAGCCCGAAGTTCGTATTGACAGATGAAACGGCACGGGGATACAACGTAATCATTACGCGCGGGAGCCCCTGAAGACGCTCCCGCGCACGGCCGGTGCCACGACAACCAGGATGCACGGAATCCCGACCGGGGAGGTTTCCTCGGTGTCCGAAGGATCCTCGGTTCTTCCCTCCGAACCCTCCTCCATTCCCACCCTCTCATCCCGTTCTTTCCGTCGAAAGGAGGATCCTCCATGACGACGAGCCAGATCATCCGGTCCCTGGAACCGACCCAGGACAACCTCCTGGCGATCCTGCACCGGGTACAGGACGCGAATCCCGCGAACTTCCTGGACCAGCCGGAACTCCGCGAGGTCGCCGATTATCTGGAGCTTCCGTACAGCTTCGTCTACGGAGTGGCGACATTCTACTCGATGTTTTCCGTGAAGCCCCGGGGCCGCCATGTCGTCCGGGTCTGCGCCTCGCCGCCCTGCCACCTCATGGGCGGGCGGACCATCCGGGACGAACTCCGCGAGTATCTGGGGGTGGAGTTCGGCGACACGACCGAGGACGGCCTGTTCACCCTGGAGCTCTCCAGCTGTCTGGGAACCTGCGGCATCGCCCCGGCCATGATGATCGACGGGGAGATCTTCGGGAACCTCGACGGGGTCCGGCTCCGGGAGATCCTCGATCGGAAGCGAAGGGAGGAGCCATGATCCCCCTGATGCACGTCATCCTCGACGTGGGCGCGGAGGCGGAGCAGGCCGGCGCCCGGAAATTCCGGGAGGTCCTGGAAGCCAAGCTGCGGAAGGAGTTCCTGTCGGAGGACGTCCGGATCGTGGAATCCGCCAACCTCGGCGTCAGCGGCCAGGGCGTCTGCATGCTCGTCTACCCCGACGAAGTGTACTACGGGAACCTGAAACTCTCCGACGCGGACCGCATCGTCGACCAGCACTTCATCAACGGCAAGCCCGTGGAGGAGCTCTTCCTGGACTCGCCGGAGATGCGGCGCCTCATGGCATGGCGCCGGCGGGAAGGGATCATCAAGAAGGGCCGAGGCCGTGTGGTCCTGGACAACGTGGGGGCCGTCGACCCGGAAAACCTGGCCGAGTACAAGTCCCGGGACGGCTTCCGGGCCCTGGCGGAAGCGGTGCGGGGCGGCACCCCGGAGGGGGTCCTGGACACCGTCAAGCGATCCGGCCTGCGGGGCCGGGGAGGCGCGGGCTTCCCGACGGGGATGAAGTGGGAGGCCGTCCGGGAGGCCCCGGGGGACAGGAAGTACGTGATCTGCAACGCCGACGAGGGCGAGCCGGGCACCTTCAAGGATCGGATCATCCTGGAGGGGGATCCCTTCCGCGTGTTGGAGGCCATGGCCCTGGCGGGCTACGCGACCGGAGCGGAGGAGGGCTACGTCTATGTCCGGGGAGAGTACCGGACCTCGATCGACCGCCTGGAGAACGCCATCCGGAAGTCCCGGGAAGCGGGGTACCTGGGCCGGAATATCCTGGGCTCGCCCTTCTCCTTCGAGGTGAGGGTCAAGGAGGGCGCGGGGGCCTACATCTGCGGGGAGGAGACCGCCCTGATCGAGTCCCTGGAGGGGAAGCGCGGCACCCCCCGTCTGAAGCCTCCCTACCCGGTGACGGAGGGACTCTGGGGACGGCCCACGGTGGTGAACAACGTGGAGACCCTGGCCAACGTCCCGCCGATCCTGCGCAACGGGGCCGACTGGTTCCGGAAGTTCGGCACGGAGCGCTCCCCGGGCACCAAGATCTACCTGATCATCGGGCATGTCGTCAGCCCGGGCCTGGTCGAGGTGGAGACCACGACGAGCCTGCGGGAGCTCATCTACGGCTACGGCGGGGGTATCCGGGGACGCAGGCGGCTCAAGGCGGTCCAGGTGGGCGGCTCCTCCGGGGGGATCTTCGACCCGAGCGTCCTGGACGAGGCCATGCACTTCGACGCCCTCAAGGAAAAGGGCGGCATCCTGGGTTCCGGGTCCATGCTGGTCATGGACGAGACCACCTGCATCGTGGACATGGTCCACGGGATCCTCAATTTCTTCCTCCACGAGTCCTGCGGGGCCTGCTTCCCCTGCCGGATCGGCAACGAGCGGCTGGTCCGGACGGTGAACGGTTTCCGCAGCGGATCCGCCCGCCCGTCCGACATCGACCTCCTGGAGGAGATCGCGTCGGCCATGAAGGTCGCCTCGTACTGCGCCCTGGGGCAGTCGCCGTTCCTGCCCCTGAGCACCGCGATCCGCTACTTCCGGGAGGAATTCGAGGAGCACGTGAACGGGAAATGCAGGGCGGGGGTGTGCCGCTTCAAGGTCCTGAAGGAACGACAGGAGGCCCGGCGATGGACGGTCGTGATGTCGCGGTGACCATAAACGGGGTCCGGGTTCGAGTCCCCGAGGGGACGATGATCCTGCAGGCTGCCCGGACGGCCGGATACGAGATCCCCAGCCTGTGCTTCCATCCCGACCTCCGGCCCAACGGCACCTGCGGGATGTGCGTGGTGGAGATCGAGGGCGTGGGAGTGCGTCGGTCCTGCTGCACCCCCGCCGGGGATGGCATGGACATCCGGACCAACACGCCCCGGGTGATGGACACCCGCCGGACCCTGATCGAACTGATCCTGGCGGACCACGCGGCGGACTGCCCCATCTGCGACAAGCACGGCAAGTGCGACCTGCAGAGGATCGGCCAGGACCTCGGCATCCGGGAGATTCGCATGGCCCCCAAGGAGGTCTTCTCCCGGCGCAGCGACGGCGGCATCGTCCTTCGGGACCCCAACAAGTGCATCCTGTGCAATCGCTGCGTCACCGTCTGCACGGAAGTGCAGGGGGTGGCCAACCTCACCCGGATCGGCCGCGGCTATACTTCTAAGATCGGAACCGCCTTCGACCTTCCGATCGAGGACAGCGTCTGCGTGAACTGCGGCCAGTGCGTGGTCTACTGCCCCGTCGGGGCCCTGTCCTCCCGGGACGACACGAGGGAGGTCCGCCGCAGCCTCGCCGATCCGGGGAAGCACGTGGTCGTACAGGAGGCGCCCGCCATCCGGGCGGCCCTGGGCGAGGAGTTCGGCCTATCCCCGGGAGCGGTGGTTTCCGGAAAGATGCACGCCGCCCTGCGGAAACTTGGGTTCGACCGGGTTTTCGACACCAACTTCGCCGCGGACGTCTGCATCCTGGAGGAGGGGACCGAGGTCGTCCGGCGCATCCTGTCGGGGAGCCCGGACCTGCCGGTCATCACATCCTGCTCCCCGGGCTGGATCAAGTTCATGGAGACCTTCTATCCCGGGCTCCGGAGCCTAGTCTCCTCCGCGAAGAGTCCCCAGCAGATGTTCGGAGCCCTGGCCAAGACCTACTACCCCCGGGAGGCGGGGCTCAAACCCGAGGACATCGTCTCGGTCTCGGTCATGCCCTGCACGGCCAAGAAGTTCGAGGCGGACCGCCCGGAGATGCGGTCCAGCGGCTTCAAGGACGTGGACTACGTGCTGACCACCCGGGAACTCGCCCGGATGATCAAGGAGTCCGGCCTGCGATTCGAGGATCTCGCCGACGCCCCCGCGGACGAGCTGATGGGCTCGTACACCGGCGCGGCCACCATCTTCGGGGCCACCGGAGGGGTCATGGAGGCGGCCCTGCGCACGGCCTACCACCTGGTTACGGGGCGGGAGCTGGAAAACGTGGACATCCTGCCCGTGCGGGGCATGGAGGGCGTCAAGGAAGCCGTCGTGCCCCTCCCTCTGCCGGACGGCGGGACCCTGGACTTGAAGGTCGCGGTGGCCCACGGCCTCGGGAACGCCCGCAGGATCCTGGACGTGATCCGGAACCAGCTTGAGACGACGGGAAGGAGCGAGTATCACTTCGTGGAGATCATGGCCTGCCCCGGGGGCTGCGTCGGAGGAGGGGGACAGCCCTTCGGCTCGACCCTGGGCACCCGGGCGGAGCGGGGAAGCGGCCTGTACGAGGAGGACCGGACCCTTCCGAGCCGCAAGTCCCACGAGAATCCCGCGGTCCAGCGGCTGTACGAGACCTTCCTCGGCTCACCCTGCTCGGAGAAGGCCCACCACCTGCTCCACACCGCCTACGTCGAACGGGAGAGGGTGCACGGCAGGGCGGCCGGCTGAGACGGCGGAATTCGGGACAGGTCCGCCGGGGCCCGGCCGTCCCGTGCCGAACCCGTGCGCTATGAGTTTGTCGGGCTTGCCCACCAAAATAAAGGGGGTGTCCAATAAGTAACCGACTTATTGGACACCCCGACCTTGCAAACTCCAAAGGAGCCGGATAATCGTGGATTTTTAGCGCCTATCGGCGCTAAAAATCCACAAGTCCACAGGCTCCTAGGCCATGTAGACCCCGCCGTTGATGTCCAGGGTGGCGCCCGTGATGAACCCGTCGTATTCGCCGGCCAGGAAGGCCACGGCCCGGGCGACGTCCTCGCAGGTGCCGGCGCGGCGGAGCGGGATGTCCCGGATGGTCGCCTGCTTGGATTCCTCCGTGGTGTGGATCCGATGGAAGGCGGATCCCAGGATGAGCCCGGGGGCCACCGCGTTGGCCCGGATGCCGTCCGGGGCCAGTTCTGTGGAAAGCGAGCGCGTGAAGGACAGGATCGCTCCCTTGGCGGTGGAATAGACCAGGGAGCCGCCGTGGCCCCCCTTCCGGCCGGCCAGGGAGGACAGGTTGACGATGGACGCGGCCCCGGGCTTCCGGAGCAGGGGGATCAGGGCCCGGGTCACGAACACCAGGGAGTCCAGGTTCACAGCCATCACGGAGCGGTAGAATGCCAAGTCCGCTTCCTCGAGCCTCCGGCGGCCCACGAGATCCCCGGTATTGTTCACCAGGACGTCCAGGCTGCCCCAGCGCCGCTCCACGAACCCGGCCAGGGACCGGGCACCGTCCTCGGCGGAGAGGTCGGCCTGGACGGCCTCGGCTGCGCCGCCGTTCGCCCGGATCGTGTCCACCAGGGCCCGGGCGGAGTCCCCGCTCTTGAAGTAGTGGATCAGGACCTCCGCACCCCGGTCCGCCAGTTCCCGCACGATAGCGTTCCCGATCCCCGATCCGCCGCCGGTCACCAAGGCCTTTTTCCCCCGGAGTCGATCCATCCCGTACCTCCTTGCCGATCCCAGTCTAATCCCCCCCGGGGACGGCGGCAAGCGCGGCGGCGTCCGGGAAGCTTCCGAATATCGCTTGCGCATTTAAAGAAACGGTCGTACACTTTTCTTGATCGTGAAACGTTATTCCACAATACGGAACAACGGATCGACCAAGGAGGCCATCATGAAACGTATCCTGGCATGCGTTCTTCTCACGGCGCTCGCCCTGACCCTGGCTACGGCGGCTCCCAAGTACAACTGGAAACTCGCGTCCGTCTTGCCGGACACCCATCCCGTCCACCAGGCCCTCGTCTTCTTCGCCGATGAGCTCGCCCGGAAGAGTGGAGGCGACATCAAGCTGACCCTCTTCCCCGCCGGACAGCTCGGCCAGGAAAAGGACTACATCGAGTCCATCAAGATCGGGTCCCTGGAATTCGCGAAGGTGTCCTCCGGGCCGGTGGGACAGTACGCCCCGACCTTCCAGGTCATCTCCCTGCCCCTGATCTGGCGGAACCTGGATCACCAGCACAAGGTCCTGCAGGGGCCCATCGGCAAGCGACTGATGGCCGACCTGGACAAGGCCGGATACAAGGGCTTGGCTTTCATGGACGCCGGATTCCGGTCCATCACGACCTCCAAGGGCCCGATCAATACCCCCGCGGACCTCAAGGGGCTCAAGATCCGGGTCATGCAGAGCAAGCCCCTCATCGACACGGTGAACGCCCTGGGCGGCAACGCGGTCCCCATGGGCCAGTCCGAGGTGTACAGCGCCCTCCAGACCAAGGTGATCGACGGGTGGGAGAACAACGAACCCACCGTCCTGTCCTTCAACATGCAGGAGGTGGCCAAGTACTACAGCTACACCCGCCACTCCTCCATCCCCGACTTCCTCATGATGAACAAGAAGCTCTTCGACGGCCTTCCGAAGAACCTGCAGACCATGATCGAGCAGACCGCCCTGGAGGCCATGGAGAAGCACAACAAGCTCTGGGGCGAGATGATCGACAAGACCGTCGCGGACCTCAAGGCCAAGGGGATGATCTTCAACGAGGTGAAGGACATCTCCGAGTTCCAGAAGGCCGTCGGGGGCGTCTGGAAAGAGTTCGAACCGATCGTCGGCAAGGACTTGATCGACGCGATCGTGACCGCGAAATAGACCGGACCGTTCGGACTGGATCCGAATCCGCGGCTCCCGGGAATCCTGTGCGGGGTACGCACGGGATGACCCGGGAGTCGTATAATCATGGCGACACAGCTTCCACGGGGGAACCCAATGCCCGACCTTTTTTCCAGGATCCTCGACCGGCTTGAGCGCGTCCTGACCGGTATCGCGGCGGCGATCATGGGCGTTCTGGCCCTGATCGTCTGCTGGCAGGTTTTCGCGCGGTACGTCCTGCAGAAGAGTCCCGTCTGGGTGGAGGAATTCTCCGTGACCGCGATCATGTGGATCGGCCTGCTGGGCGCGGCGGCCGCCGTATGGACCGGCGACCACATGCGCCTGGAATGGGTCACGAAGAGACTGCCCAAACGCTACGGCCTAGCCCTGGAGATCCTGATCGACGCGGCGATCGTATATTTCGCCGCGTTCCTGCTCTCGAACGGCCGGCTGCTCACGGAAGCCACCTGGACCAGCCGGATGTCCACGATTCCCCTGCCCCTGGGCTTGACGTACCTGGTCCTCCCGATCGCGGCGGCCTTCATGATCGCCTTCGCGGCGCTCCGGATACTCCGCAAGGCGGCGGAGGCCCTGGAGAGCCGTTCCCCCCGGAAGGAAGGCGACCATGCCCGTTGAAGTCATCCTCCTGGGGTCCTTCGCCCTGCTGATACTCCTGGGGATTCCCATTTCCTTCAGCCTGGGCATCTCCTCCCTCCTGGCCGCCACGGCGGTGGGGATGGGCCCCGCCGTCATCGCCCAACGGGTGGCCGCGAGCATGCAGTCCTTCCCCCTCCTGGCCATCCCCCTGTTCATCCTGGCGGGCTCCATCATGGCCCGGGGCGGAGTGGCCAAGCGCATGGTCGATTTCGCCTATATCCTGGTGGGACCCCTGCCCGGAGGCCTGGCCATCGTGAACTGCATCGAGTCCATGTTCTTCGGCGGGGTTTCGGGCTCCGCCGTCGCGGACGTCTCCTCCACCGGAAGCATCATGATCCCGATGATGGTGGAGAAGGGGTACGACCGGGATTTCTCCGTGGCCGTCACCGTCGCCTCCGCGAGCCAGGGGATCATCATCCCCCCGTCCCACAACATGGTCATCTACGCCATGGTGGCGGGCGGAGTATCGGTGGGAAGATTGTTCCTAGCGGGATACATACCGGGAATCCTGCTGGGACTGGCCCTTTCCGCGGCCTGCTTCATCATCGCCCTGAAGAGGAAGTACCCCTGCGAAGGGCGGCCTCCCCTGAAGAGAAGCCTCCGCATCGCGGCGGACGGGATCCTGGCCCTCCTGGCCGCCCTGATCATCGTGGTCGGCATCGCGGCCGGTATCTTCACCGCCACCGAGGCTTCCGCCGTGTCCGTGGTCTACGCGGGCTTCCTGGGGTTCGTGGTGTACCGGGAGTTGAGGATCCGCGACCTGTGGCCCATCCTGATGGAATCCGTGAAGACCACGGCCATCGTTCTTTTCCTGATCGGCTGCGCCTCGGCCTTCGGATGGATGATGACCTACCTGCAGATCCCCGCCGCCGTCATGAACGCCTTCCTCAGCTTAACCAAGAATCCCTTCCTGATCCTGCTCCTGGTGAACATCCTGATCCTCCTGCTCGGGATGGTGATGGACGTGGCCCCCCTGATCGTGATCGTGACGCCGGTCCTGCTTCCCGTAGTGAAGGCCGCCAGGATGAGCGAGGTCACCTTCGGGATCCTGCTCATGCTGAACCTCGGCATCGGCCTGACCACGCCTCCCGTAGGGGCGAGCCTTTTCGTGGGATGCATCGTGGGCAAGACGACCATCGAAAGGACGAGCAGGGCCTTACTTCCCCTCTGGCCGGCCATGATCGTGGTCTTGCTCCTGATCACCTATGTTCCCTGGTTCACCGAGTTCCTGCCGGGGTTGTTCATGAAATAGCGAGGTGTTCCCAATACGTTGGAAACGTATTGGGAACACCGGGCGCCGAAGCCTACGGCCTCGGCGGTTCACAGCATAATTCCATGGAATAAAGCGCTACTCTCCCCGGACGGTCCCGAAGGGCCAGGACCCGATCCCTCCCATGTCGTGCACGTTCCGGTACCCCAGGGAGGCCAGGGTCGAGGCGGCCACGGCGCTCCGGCGGCCGGTCCGGCAGTACACCACCACCGTCCGGTCCTTGGGGCCCACGACCCGGGCCGCGCTGGCCGCGTCGATGGCGTCGAAGGGCAGGAGCACGGATCCGGGTATCCGGACCTCGAGGAACTCCTCCCGGGTCCGGACGTCCAGCAGGAGGGCGTTCTTGTCGGCGGACAGAAGATCCCGGGCGGCCCGGGGGGAGATCGGCTTGGGCTGGGCCTGGACGGCCGCGGCGGCCGACGCCAGGGCGATGAACAGCAATATGGACCTTCTCATAAGTATCTCCTTGCTGAGAGAAATGATAATAAAAAGGCTCCGCCGGGACAATCCTCAGGCGGGCTCTCCTCCGGACGTGCCGTCGGACGGGACATCCTCCGGCCGCGGGTTCCGGATCCCGGGACTTGCGGCCGGCCGGAATCCGTCCTAGGATCGCGAATGGGGAGGCGGCCGTGATGCCGTCGACACCGAGCACGCAAGGAGCCGGATATGAAAAAGTATGCCCTGCTGACCCTCGCCCTGGGGGTCCTGTTGACCGGGTGCGCGACGGTCTGGAAGACCCTCGGGGTCGCGACGGTCCAGTCCGTGGAGGAGAACAACGCCCAGATCGCCCGGCGTATCGACGAACTGGCGGTCCGGGCGGCATCCGGGGACGCGGCCCTGGCCAAGGCCGTCGAATTGGAAAAACTGGTCAAGGAACTGCAGGGCCGGATGGACGGCTTGCCGGCGGACACGTTGGCCAGGCTTGCGGACCTCCTGGCCAAGGCCGCGGAAGAGGCCCGGAAGGCTGCGGGCAAGTGAACCGCCGGTTCCGGGCGGAGGCTCGGACCGTCTAGTAGAACATCCGGATGTCCTCGGTGCGGGACTTGTGGCGCATCTTGAAGTACACGACGTTGGAGGCGCGCCGATACAGGTAGCCCGAGGCGTTGTAGTTCTCGAAGGCCGGGTCCATGGGGTAGTCCAGACCGTATAGCTGCATCTTGGCGAAGGGCTTGACCCCGTAGGCCGCGATGTAGTGGACTCCCTGCTCGGGGAATTCCAGGGTCCAGACCATCCTCTCCGGTGTGGCGGAGATCGAGACGGCGGGCGAGCAGGTCCACATCCAGGCCCCGGGTCCGACCTCCTTGAAGAAGGACACCTCCCGGGGATAGTACAAATTCCCCGACAGCAGGGGGTAGGCTTCCTCGGGGGAGAGGATTTCCAGTCTGTCCGCCACGGCCCCGTTGCGGACAACGACGGTCCGGGGAAGGAAGCCCAGGGGATCCGCCAGGCGAAGGGCGCCCAGCACCAGGCTCTGGCCGATGCCCGTGAACATGGGCTTGGCCGTGGACTCGCCCAGGCGGATCAGGGACAGTCCCGCACGGATCGAGGTCTCCAGGTGCGAGGATCCGTCGGGGCCGGTGCTCAGGAAGTACCCGTCCCCCGCGCGGACCACGGCGGGAAGGATCTGACGCTCCGGGATGCCCGCGAACCGGGCGAAGGGGTTCTCCCCGGCCGGGAACAGGTCCTCCGACTCCGCCCAGGCGGCCAGGCCCCCGGCGGCCTGGGCCACGGTGAGGGATCCCAGGTCCAGGGCCCCGGCCATCTGGAAGGCGTCCCGGGCCAGGGCGTAGGGCGCCCGGTCCAGGAGGAATCGCACGAGCCCCGGCTTTTCCAGCAGGGACGGGTTCTTCGCCTGGACCAGGCGCTCGATCCGCTTGACCTCCAGGAGGTCCGCCTCCTCGAAGGCGCGCATCCGGTCCGTCGTGCGGCCCAGGAAGGGAACGGAGAGGTGGGTCAGGGACGAGGCGTGCAGGGTGTTGGCCGCCTGGACCCGCTCGAAGGCGGAGGGGCCCTGGCCCCGGGACCAGGCTTCCGCCAGGTACGCCGTCAGGGCGGGCTCCGAGAAGGCCGCCTTTCCCGCCGCGTCCCTCCATTCCACGGTCCCCGGCAGGAAGCGGTCGGAGGACAGCCCCTTCCAGACCTTGTCCCGGTACGCGGAGATCTCCCGCTGGAAGACCGCGGGATCCAGGGCGGCCTGCTCCAGGAAGCGCGGCGAGGCCGTCTGGGCCTCGTCCGGGGCCTTGGAGAGGGCTACGGGGGCCACCCGACCCCGGGTGAAGGGCAGGGAAAGGCTCTTCCGGTCCGGGGAGACCGTGCCCTCCGGGACTTCCAGGACGTACCGGCCGGCGCTTCCGGAAACCAGGTAGGTCCTGGAGTCCTGGACGAGGCGGAAGCGGCGGGCGGCGGCCACGGAGACGGTCACGTCCTTCAGGGGACCCGTCCGGCGGGAGAACTCGAAGCTTGCCCGGGAACCCGGCTCGCCCGAGGAGCGGGCCCGGAGCTCCAGGCCGTCCGTGAACTGGATCAGGAACCCGTCCTTGGTTTCCTGGAAGGACTTCGGCAGGGCCGAACGCGAGCCCCCGTCCTGGGCGGTCCAGGCCAGGGGCTTGGCGGGGGAAAAGACAAGGACCAGGCCCCCGAAGCTGAGGGTTCCGGAGACCAGGGATCCTTCCTGCTCGCCCGCCCGGCCCTTCAGGGTGATCCCCGAAGACACCCGGGTGAAGTCCCCGCCTTCCCGGAATTGGAGCAGGACCAGGCCGAGGAGAATGCCGATATAGAGAACGGCGAGGGCCAAGCCTCGTCCGAACGCGCCTAGTTTCATGGTATGGGCGGACTCTAGCAGGTTTTCCCCCCGATTGCAACCTGGAGGGCGAGCTTGCGCGGAACCCGGGAAACCCGTACCATGGGCGCTCCCCGGCAGTTTGCGGAAATACTCGATGCATTTCGACAACCTGCCGGAACTCGAGCGAACGGAGAATCAGATGCGAGGAAACCGAATCTTCCCCGCGGCCTTCCGGACCGCGATCCTCCTGGCCGCGATCCTCCTGGCCGCCTCCTGCGTCGGCGGGCCGGAACGCGCCCCCGTTCCCGAGAAGGTCCCGGATTCGGCCCTGAGCCCCCGGGAGCGGGAAATCCGGAGCATGGAGTCCCTGTCCGACCTGCTGTCCAAGGGGGACTTCACGGCGGCGGAATCCCGCCTGCGCGCCCTGATCGCGGAGGACCCCGGGAAGAACGAGTACCGGATCCTCCTTTCCTCCGTCCTGGTCTCCGCGGGCAAGGTACCCGAAGCCCGGGCCGCGGCCGCCGAGGCGGTCTCCGCTGCGCCCGCGGATCCCGGTGCCCTGATGGCGGTGGTCCAGGTGGAACGCTACTCCGGGGACGACAAGGCCCTCCGGGCCGCGCTGGACAAGGTCCTGGCGGTCGATCCGGCCAACGCGGAGGCCTTGGCGGCCTACGGGGACTCCTGGTACGCCGGCAAGAACTACACCAAGGCGGAGGAGCTCTATCGGAAGAGCGTCGCCTCGGATCCGCAGAACCTCTCCGGCCTCCTGGGCCTGGGAAGGACCCTCCTGCGCCGGGACAAGCCCGCGGACGCCGAACTGGTCCTCAACCAGGCGGTCCAGTCCCACCCCGCCTCCTCCCAGGCCCGGGCGGACCGGAGCCGGGTGCTCTACCGCAGGGGCAAGTACGCGGAGAGCCTTTCGGACCTGGACGAGGCCGTCCGGCTGGACCCGGCGGTGGCCTGGTACCGCATCGAGCGGGGGCGCTTCCGGATGGACATGGGCCGCCTGGACGAGGCCCGGGCGGACTTCGACGAGGCCATCCGCCTGGACCCGGACTACTTCCTCCCCTACGTGTACCGGGCGGGGATGCTGGAGCAGGCGGGGCGGGACGAGGAGTCCCGGGCGGACTACCGGAGGATCACGGCCCTCTATCCGGACTACTGGTACGCCTTCGAGTCCATCGGCGTCACCTCCTTCCGTCTCGGGGATTTCCCGGCGGCCCGGGAGGGGTTCGAAAAGGCCCTCTCCTATTCCCCCGGCAGGATGGAGTACGGCATCCTGGCGGTCATCTCCGCCTACCGGGCCGGCCAGGACGCGGAGGGCAAGGCCCTGGCCGCCCGCTACCTGGCCCGGGTGAGCCGGGAGACCCAGAACCTCCACTGGCTCATCCTCCGGCTCCTTCAGGACCGTAACGACGCGGTCTCGGAGCTGGAAACCAAGATACCCGCGGAGAGGAGCCTCGACACGCGGGCCGAAATGCTGTTCTATCTGGGGCAGTACTGGATGATCCAAGGCAAGGCTTCCCTGGGAGCCCGCTACCTCCTCCTGGCCAAGGACATGGGCCGGGAGGGCATCCTGGAACACCGGCTGGCGGAAAAGGAGCTGGAGCGCATAAGCCCCAATCCCTGATTCCGGCCGCCGGGGCCGCGGGACGAACGCCGGCCCCGTAGATCGCGACGATCCTTATACTTCGATTCTGGAGCGTGAGATGCAGAACGTTCGCCGTTTGGAGCTCGGAGGCAGGACCTTCGTCCTGGTGGGGACGGCCCACGTCTCCCGGGAGAGCATCGACGAGGCCGCCGCCATCATCGAGTCCGAGAAGCCCGGGCGCGTCTGCGTCGAGCTGGACGAGGGGCGGTACCGGTCCATGACCAAGGCCGCCTCCTGGGAGAGCCTGGACATCGGCAAGGTGCTCCGGGAGGGCAAGGGGTTCCTGCTCCTGGCCAACCTGGCCCTGGCCTCCTTCCAGCGCCGCCTGGGGGGAGACATCGGCGTGAAGCCCGGGGCGGAGATGCTGGCCGCCGTGGAGACCGCCGACCGCCTGGGCATACCCTGGAGCCTCTGCGACCGGGAAGTGCAGACCACCCTGCGTCGGGCCTGGGGCCGATCCGGCCTCTGGGGCAAGTCCAAGCTCCTGGCCAGTCTCCTGTCCGGGGTCTTCACGAACGAAAAGCTCTCCTCCGAGGAGGTGGAGAAGCTCAAGGAGCGTGACGAGCTGGACGGGATGATGCGGGAGCTAGCGGACTACATGCCCTCGGTCAAGGAGGTCCTCATCGACGAGCGGGACCGTTACCTGGCGGCCCGGATCTTCGCCCAGCCCGAATCCTCCCTGGTGGCGGTGGTAGGGGCCGGCCACCTGGACGGACTGGAGGCCTGGCTGCGGAAGTTCACCGAAGGCCGTTCCGGAGTCGACGTCTCGGACCTCGAGGTCGTGCCCCCTCCCTCCCCCCTCGCCCGGGCCCTGGGATGGATCATACCCCTGGCCCTGGTCGGCCTCATCGCCGCGGGCTTCTTCCGCTCCGGCGCGGCGGTGAGCCTGCGCATGCTGCTCCAATGGGTGCTCTGGAACGGATCCCTGGCGGCCCTGGGTTCGGCCCTCTGCATGGCCCACCCACTGACCATCCTGGCCTCCTTCCTGAGCGCCCCCGCGGCCACCCTTAACCCCCTGATCGGGGTCGGGATGTTCGCGGGCCTCGTGGAGGCCTTCCTCCGCAAGCCCTCGGTCCGGGATTTCGAGACCCTGAACGAGGACATCTCCACCCTGAAGGGTTTCTACCGCAACCGGGTGACCCACATCCTGCTCATTTTCTTCCTCTCCAGCCTGGGGGGCGCCTTGGGCAACTTCATCAGCATCCCCGTCCTGGCCGGGGGGCTCTAGCGGGTTGCTGGAATACTCGAAGGTTTTCAACAACCCGTACGCCCCGGCCGGACAGGTGGGACCGCGCATATTCTTGTTGTGCACGCCATTATCTGAACTTCGCATAATTCGCGGCCCAGTCTGATTAAACGAAACGGCAATATGTGAACACCCCCGTCCTTGACAACCTAAACCATCCGCGATATATATGAATATATGTTCATATGTTCATTTGTTTATACGGCCTCGGAGTCGGACCGGGAGGGGCGAAGGTGAGCGATTCGGACAGGGCCGCGGTCTGCGGATGCCGTACGGTCCACGAGGACCGCGTCGAGCGGGCCCGGGAGGCCCAGATCCCGGTGGCGCGCCTGCTCCGCATGGGAGAGCTCTTCAAGGTCTTCGCGGACCCCTCACGGCTGCGCATCCTGGGCGCCCTGGCCTCGGAGGAGCTCTGCGTCTGCGACCTGGCCTCGGCCCTGGATATGTCCCAGTCCGCCGTGAGCCACCAGCTGGCGGTCCTCAAGCGGTCCCGGTTGGTGCGGTACCGGAGGGACGGGAAGACGGTCTTCTACTCCCTGGACGACGACCACGTACGCCAGATCCTGGCGGTGGCTTCCGGGCACCTGGCGGAAGAGGATGGAATCCATGGAATCCGATAGCGGCCGAGAATGCTCCTGCGCGACCTGCTCCCGGGCGGCTGAGGCCGAAAGCGGGGCCCGAAGCCGCGCCGGGGACCCCGGCCGCGCCGTCGATCCCGCCCTGACCCGGGAGGGCCTCTTCCTGGGCGCCGCCGCCCTGGTGGCCGGCGCGGGGTTCCTGCTGGAGTCCGGCCTGACCGGCGGACCGGACGCGAAGCCCCTCGTCCTCGCCCTTTTCGTCGCGGCCTATCTCCTGGCCGGTTGGAACGTGATCGCCGGAGCGGTCCGGAACCTCCTGGCCGGCCGCCCCTTCGACGAGCTCTTCCTCATGACCGTGTCGACCATCGGGGCCTTCCTGATCGGCCATCCCGAGGAGGCCGTGGGGGTGATGGTCTTCTACAAGATCGGGGAGCTCCTCCAGGAGTCCGCGGCCCTGCGGAGCCGGAGGTCCATCCGGGCGGTCCTGGCCCTGAGGCCGGATTCCGCCCGGGTCCTACGGGACGGCCGTCCGGTCGTCGTCCGGCCCGAGGAAGTCCGGGTCGGCGAGCCGGTCCGGGTGCGCCCGGGAGAGCGGGTGCCCCTGGACGGCGTGGTCGAGCACGGCGAGGGCTGGGTGGACTCCAGCGCCCTGACCGGGGAGTCCGTACCCCGGCGCGCCCTCCCGGGCGTCGAGATCCTGGCCGGCTCCATAGCCCGGGAGGGGGAGCTCACGGTCCGCGTGATCCGGCCCGCCTCGGAATCCTACGCGGCCCGGATCGCGGACCTGGTGGAGAACGCCTCCCACGCCAAGGCCCGGCCGGAGCGCTTCATCACCCGCTTCGCCCGGTGGTACACCCCCGCCGTGGTCGCGGCAGCTGCGGGACTGGCCTTCCTCCCGCCGCTTCTCGTGCCGGGACAGTCGCTCTCGGACTGGGTCTACCGGGCCCTGGTGATGCTCGTCATCTCCTGCCCCTGCGCCCTGGTCCTGAGCGTGCCCCTGGGGTACTTCGCGGGCCTGGGGGGCGCCGCGAGGCGAGGCATCCTGGTCAAGGGTTCCCAGGCCTTCGAGGCCCTGGCGGAGGCCCGGACCGTGGTCTTCGACAAGACCGGCACCCTGACCCGGGGCGAGTTCGAGGTGCGCGCCGTGATCCCCCGGGACGGCCGCTCGGAACGGGAGGTCCTGGAAGGCGCGGTCCGGGCGGAGTCGGGGTCCAACCACCCGATCGCCGCGGCCCTGCGCCGGGAAGCCGGGCGCCGGGGCCTTCCGCCCGCTCCGGAAGCGGGCGCCCCGGTCTACCGCCGGGAGACGGCGGGCAGGGGCGTCTCGGCGCGGGACGGGGAATCCCACGTGCTCGCGGGGTCCGCGGCCTTCCTTGCCGAGGAGGGGATCGCCCTGCCGGAGGCCCCCCCGGAGCCCGAGCTGGGCGCCGGAACCGAGGTCCTGGTCGCGGCGGACGGCTCCTACCTGGGCCGCATCCTCCTGGGGGACTCCGTGAAGCCCGACGCTCGGGAGGCTCTGGACCGTCTCCGGTCCCAGGGGATCCGGCGCTTCGTCCTCCTGACCGGGGACGCCCGGGGTCCGGCCCACGAGGCGGCCTCGGAGCTCGGCATCGGGGAGGTCCACTTCGGCCTTTTACCCCACGAGAAGCTCGAGCGGATGGAGACCCTCCTGGCCAAGCGGAACGGAGAGCCGGGAGGGATCCTCTTCGTCGGGGACGGGATCAACGACGCCCCGGTCCTGGCCCGGGCGGACGTGGGGGTGGCCGTAGGCACCGGGGCTGACGCGGCCCTGGAGACCGCGGACGCGGTCCTCATGTCCGACCGCTTGTCCGCCCTTCCGGAGGCGGTTTTTCGGGCCCGGAAGACCCGGGGCATCGTCCGGCAGAACATCGTCTTCGCCCTGGGCTTCAAGCTGGTCTTCCTGGCCCTGGGAGCCGCGGGGTTCGCCGACATGTGGCTGGCCGTGGTGGCCGACGTCGGGGTGGCCCTGACGGCGGTGCTGAACTCGGTCCGGGCGCTCAAGTAGGGGCCGGGGCCGGGCCGCCTTGCGGATCCGGGGCCCCGGGGGCTAGACTTGGGTCAGCCCATCCCACGGAGGCCGTCCATGGACGAGATCCTGGCCTGGGGCCTGGAGGTCGTACGGTCCGTGCAGACCGCCGCCTCCCCGGGTCTCACGGCGTCGTTCCGTTTCCTGAGCCTGCTCGGGACGGAGTACTTCTTCCTCTTCGCCCTGCCCGTGGTCTACTGGTGCGTGGATCACCGGAAGGGAATCCGCCTGGGGCTCCTGGTCCTGGTTTCCGCGGTCCTGAATTCCTGGCTCAAGGTGGTCTTCCGGCAGCCCCGGCCCTACGACCTGGACCCCTCGGTCGGAATGGCCCGGGAGACGAGCTACGGCCTGCCCTCGGGCCACTCCCAGAGCTCGGCCACCTTCTGGGGAGTCGTCGCCCCCTGGATCCGCGCACCCTGGGGCCTCGTGCTGGCCCTGGCCCTGCCCTTCCTGATCGGACTTTCCCGGGTCTACCTGGGGGTGCACTTCCCCACGGACGTCTTCCTGGGCTGGGCCCTGGGAGCCCTCTTCGCGGCGTCCCACGCCGTCTGGGGGGATACCCTGGAGGCCCTGGTCGGGCGCCTACCGGGACGGCTGTGGATCGCGGCGGCCGCCGCGGCGGCCCTGGGCATGAACGCCCTGAACCCGGAGGAGACGGGACTGCCGGGCGCCCTTTTCGGCATGGTGGTCGGGGCCGTCCTGGCCGCATCCCGGGCCCGGTTCGACGCCGCCTCGGGCGGCCTCGCCCGGAAAGCCCTGCGGCTGGCCGCGGGGACGGCGGGAGCCGCGGTCCTCTATTTCGGCCTCAAGGCCGTCCTTCCGGGTGAAGGTTCCGCGAACTACGCCCTCTTCCGCTTCCTGAGGTACGGAGTCCTGGGCGCCTGGGTCTCCCTGGGGGCTCCCTGGGTCTTCCTTCGCCTGGGTCTCGCGGAGGAACGGCCCGCGGCTACTCCGCGAACGTGAAGGTCTTGTCCGTCAGGTTGAAGGCCTTGGAAGCCCCCGGAGACAGGTAGAGCCTCCGCTGGTCGTCCACGTAGATCGCCTCGACCCCGGGCAGGGTCCGGACCAGGGCCAGGCCCCGTTCCCGCCCCAGGGCGAAGAGGGTCGTGGACAGTCCGTCCGCGTCGATGGAGGAGGGGGCGATGACCGTCACGGAGACGATCTCGGACTCCACGGGACTTCCCGTCCGGGTGTCCAGGATGTGGTGGTAACGCTTCCCGTCCTGCTCGAAGAACCTCTCGTACACCCCGCTGGTCACGACGGTGCCGGCGCCCATGCTGACGATCCCCAGGTAGCTGCCCCGGTCATTGAAGGGATTCTGCACCCCCACCCGCCAGAGGGACCCGTCGGCCTTCTTCCCGTACACCAGGACGTTTCCCCCCAGGTCCACGACCGCGGCCCGGACCCGGCGTTCCCCCAGGATGCGGGCGGTCTCGTCCGCGGCGTAGCCCTTGGCGATGGCCCCCAGGTCCAGGCGCATGCCGGACCGGGGCAGGAAGACCGTCGAGGCCCGTTCGTCCAGGACCACGGACTTCCAGCTCACCAGGGGCAGGGCCTCCCGGATCTCCCGGTCCGAGGGAACCCTCTGTCCGTCCAGTCCGATGTTCCAGAGCTTGACCACGGGCCCGATGGTCGGATCGAAGGCCCCGTTCGAGAGCCGGGCGTATTCCAGGGCCTTCTTGACCACGAAGAGGGTGTCCGGGGACACCCGGACGGGGGAGCGGCCCGCGGCCTCGTTGACCGCGGCGATCTCGGTGCCCTCCCGGTTGGCGCTCATCCGGGCCTCGATCTCCCGGAGCCGGGCGAAAACCGCCTGGAGGACCGCCTCGGATCCCCCGTCCTGGAGGGAGACCGTACAGATGGTGCCCAGGACGTACTCGGATCCCCGCAGGGGCTCCCGGGTGCCCGTCCGGGCGCAGGCGGATAGGGAAAGGGAAAGGCACAGGAGTGCCGGAACGATACGGCGCATGGAGGGAAGTATTCCGATAATCCCCGGTTTGTTCAATCCGCGGGCCGGGATACGGCGGGGTCGCGCCCTCTCACAGGAAGTACGGCCGTTCCGCGGCGACGGTGGTCGTCTCCCCGTGGCCCGGGAAGATCGTCGTGTCCGGGGGCAGGACCAGGATGCGCCGCCGGATGCTGTCCAGGATGGCCTCCTCGGAGGAATCGAAGTTGTCCGTCCTTCCCAGGCCGCCCCGGAAGAGGGTGTCCCCGGCCAGGAGGGCGGAATCCCCCTCGATATAGAAGCAGCAGCTGCCCGAGGTGTGTCCCGGGGTGTGCAGGACACGGATGGAGGTGCCCGGAAGGGAATCCCCGTCCGAAAGGAGTACGTCCGCCTCGGGCAGGGGAGACCAGAAGCGGGTGAAGAAGCTGCGGGCGCCGATATCCGTGAAGGTCCGCAGGTTGGTCTCCTCCCCGAGGGCCCCCAGGTAGCGGGCGTCCGCGGCGTGGATCGCCACGGGCACGGGCCCCAGGAGGGCGAGGAGGCCCGGAAGGCCGGCGGTATGGTCCAGATGTCCGTGGGTGAGGGCGACGCAGACGGGCTTCCGGCCTTCCAAGGCGGCGGCGATCCGCTCGGGCTCCGCCCCGGGATCCACGACGATCGCCCGGCCCCCGCCCAGGTCCACGATATGGACGTTCACTCCGATAGGCCCTACACTCAAGGTCGTGATCATAGGAATGGTATCCTATCGAAGCCCCGGGGGAGGGGCAATACCGGCATGCTCCGGTCCCTGACCCTGGCGGTCCTGGCGGCCCTGCTCTTCTACGGGGTCCTGCCCGTCGCCGGGGCCTTCTCGGCCCGGGCCGGGTGGAGGACCTTCCGGAGACGGTTCCTGGCCTCCCTCGGTTACGCGCCCCTCGCCCTGGGGGACGGACTGCGGTCCCCGGAGGGAGAGGTCCTGGTACGGCGGCATTCCGGCTCCGCGGAGGTCCTCCAGGGGGAGGACCGGCTCTGGGTCCGCGGCGATGGAACGACCGCGGCGGTCCTACTCAAGGACGCCCGCATCTACCTGCTCCCGTCGGCACGGACCCCGGAGGGCCCCTATGATCTCGAAGCCGCGGACGAATCCCTGCAGCCCGCGGCCTGGAACCGGCTGTCCGGCCTCTCGGAGGGGGCCCGGGTCTACGCGGCCGGAAACCTCAGGATCGAGGGCGGTCTTCCCGTCTTCTTCGGTTCCCCCGCCGAGCCCCTGTTGATCCTGATCCACGACGGCCGGGACGGGGATCTTGCCCGGCGCGCGGTCTGGGCGGGCCGGCACCGGAACGAGTACTGGAATCCCGTCACCCTGGTGTCCCTGACCGCGGGCTTCCTCTCCACGGGAGCGGCCCTCTACGACCTGCTGCGGCCGCCCCTGCTGTCCCTACCCGCGGCCCTGGCGGCCGCCCTGACCGTCTCCCCGGTCCTCCCCTTCCTGCCGCCCGGGCTGGCCTTCCTTTCGATATACCGCAGACTCTGGGCCCGGGCGCGGTATCTCCGGGCGCATAGGGACCTGTTGAGATCCGGACTGGAGGACCCGGGCGGGAAGTACGGCCCCGGGGACGCGGAGGACCCGGAGGACGCGGCCGAGGCCCGCGTGCGCAGGGCCCGCAAGGATGAAGTCCTGGCCGGGCTGGCCTTCGCGGCCGCCCTGTCGTCGAATTTCCTGCTGGCCGTGCTCGCGGTCCGCGGGATCATTCGTTGACGGGGTCGTCTCCCTCGGTTTCTTCCTCCCCTTCGGGGCGGTCCTCGGGCCTCCCGGGCCGGGACTCTTCCTTCCGCGGGCGGGCCCGGTTGACCGCGAGCTTCCGCCCCTTGAAGGACGTGCCGTCCGCGTCCTGGATGATGAGGTCCGCGGCTGCGGGATGCACGTTGACGAAAGTGTAGTTGTCGAAGGTCCGGATGGATCCGATGTCCGATTCCTCGAGGCCGGAGATCCCGGAGAGCACCCGCAGGACGTTCTGGGCGGTGAAGCGTTGGCGGCGGCCCATGCTGAAGAAGAGGGTCGTGCCCTCCCCGGAGTAGGAGCCTTTCCGGATCCGGAGGTCCGCCGATTCGAGGGCATTCTCGGTCCCGGCCTTGCCCGACGGAGCGCCGGGCTTACCGGGCGCCGATCCGGGAGATCGCTTTTCGCCCTTCGGCCCCACGACCCGGTTCGGTCCCGGGGCGGGGACGGGGACCGAGCGGCGGGGACCGGCGGAAGCGCCCAAGGCACGAAGGACCAGGGCCGCCGCGACGTAGGACCGGAGATGGAAGGGGACCCGGGAGCGGAAGAGGGACCGGCAGGCGTTCAGGATGGCCGGGTCGCGGATGGAGCGCACGTCTTCCAGGATCTTCCCGATGAGAGCCTCGGCTTCCGCGGCGGGAAAGCCGTGTTGCGTATCTTCCGTTGACACATCAAACTCCTTGGTTTCCATATTGGCGGATACCGGGTGGAATCGCAAGGGCCCGGGCTCGCGGCGCCTCCGGAATCCGGCCCGATTAAATATATTATTATATCTATATTATCTATTCCATACTTGACCGAACGGCAAAATCCGGGCAAGATTATGGAGATTTCGGGGCGAACCAAATCATGAATCCTACGCAAGGAGCGTATATGGCGGACAAGAAGCGCATCCTGATCCTGGGCGGCGGCTACGCGGGCGTCTGGGCCGGGAAGATCCTAGAAAAGAAGTACCGGAAGCGGGACGACGTGGAAATCACCCTGGTGGACAAGAAGCCCTTCCACACCCTGATGACCGAGCTGCACGAGGTGGCCGGCTGGCGGGTGGAGCCCGAATCGGTCCAGGTCCCCTTCCGCAAGATCTTCGGCGCCCGGAAGATCGACATCCGGGTCGACACCATCACCGGGGTCGACTTCCACGCCAAGGTCGCCAAGAGCTCCAGCGCGGAGTACCCCTTCGACTACATCGTCATCGGGGTCGGGGCGGAGCCCGAGTACTTCGGCATTCCCGGGGTCCAGGAGAACTCCTTCCCCCTGTGGTCCTTCGACGACGCGATACGCCTGCGGCACCACGTGGAGCACATGTTCGCCAAGGCCGCCTGCGAGACCGACCCCGCCAAGCGCCGGCGCATGCTCACTTTCGTGGTGGCCGGCGCGGGCTTCACGGGGATCGAGATGATCGGCGAGCTCCTGGAGTACCGCCAGGACATGTGCCGCAAGCACCACCTGGATCCCAAGGAGACCCGGGTCGTCAACATCGAAGCCCTGCCCTCCATTCTCCCGATCCTGGAGGAGCCCCTCCGGGTCCGGGCCGAGAACTACATGAAAAAGATGGGCTGCGAGATCTTCCTGAACTCCGCCATCACCGGCGCGGAGCCCGGAAAGGTCCTGCTGAAGGACGGCACCGTCGTGGAGACGGACACCTTCATCTGGACCTGCGGGGTCAAGGGCTCGTCCTTCACCTCCGTCCTGGACGTCCCCAAGGCCGAGCGGGGCCGGGGCCGCATGCAGGCCAACGACTTCATGCAGTCCACCGCCTACCCCTACGTCTACCTGGCCGGGGACTCCGCCTTCATCCTGGAGCCCAACGGCAAACCCATGCCCCAGATCGTGGAGGCCTCCCATTGCTCCGCGGAGACGGTGGCCCACAACATCATGGCGGACATCGACGGCGGGGAGCACCACAAGTTCAAGCCGAACTACCACGGCTTCATGGTGTCCATCGGCGGGAAGTACGGCGTGGCCAACGCGGGCGGCATGAAGACCCGGGGCTTCATGGCCATGGCCATGAAGCACATGATCAACTGCTGGTACCTGCTGAACATCGCGGGGATCAACCAGGTCTGGGAATACCTCAAGCACGAATTCCTGGACATGACCACGGGCCGCACCTTCATCGGCGGCTTCGTGTCCCACCGGGTCCGGGCCTACTGGCCGCTCCTCCTGCGCATGTGGCTGGGCCTCATGTGGGTGATGGAGGGCGTGAACAAGATCGGCGAGGGCTGGCTCAAGTTCGATCTGGGCAGCAAGAGCGGGTGGATGTTCTCCTCCGGGGTGGTCCAGAAGGGCGTGGCCGACGCGGCCAGCGCGGCCAGCGGCGAGTGGGCCGCGGACGCCACCGCCGCCGCCTCCGGGGCCGTGGAGGCCGCCGCCGAGGCGGTGACCGCCGCCTCCGGCGAATGGGCCGCGGACGCCACGGCGGCCGCCTCGGGCGCCGCGGAAGCCGTAGCCGAGGGAGCCGGGAAGGCCCTGGGCAAGGTCTGGGACCTGGCCAAGCCGATCTTCGACTTCAACGGCCCGGTCTCCACCTGGTTCCGGACCACCTTCATGGACGGGATGTTCGCGCACCTGCACTTCGCCGCCTTCCAGGGCATGATCGTCGTCATGGAGATCCTGATCGGACTCGCCCTCTTCGGCGGCTGCTTCACCTGGCTGGCCGCGGTGGCCAGCATCGGGATGTGCGTGGTCTTCACCCTCTCGGGCATGTTCGCCTGGGACCAGCTCTGGTTCGTCTTCGCCGCCATCCTCTGCATGGGCGGGGTCGGACGCGCCTTCGGCATGGACTACTGGGTGGTCCCCTTCTTCAAGCGCTGGTGGAACGGCACCAAGTTCGCCCGCAAGAACTACTTCTACGCGGACGACCCGACCAAGTGATTCGAATGATCTCCGGAAGGACGGCGCACCCGGGGCGGTGTGCCGTCCTTCCCCTCCGAAGACGTGCCGCCCTGCCTTCAGAAACACGATCCGGAGAACTCGACGAAGCCCGAAGGGCTTCGTCGCCTTCGGGTCGCGAAGCGACCCGAAGCGATGACTGACTTCTGGAACGATTTCCCCACCGTCAAGAAGCGCCTCGAGGCCGTCTCCGCCGAGATGGCCTCGACTGTCCGCTCCGCGGGTTTCCCCCTGGCCGCGGAACTGGCCCGGGTAGTGGAGTCGGACGGCAAGATGCTCCGCCCCGGCTTCCTCCTCCTGGCCGCCGAGTTCGGCAAGCCCGGCCGGGCGGCCGACCTGGCGCCCCTGGCCGCCTCCATCGAACTGCTGCACATAGCCACCCTGATCCACGACGACATCCTGGACGAGGCGCCCCTCCGCAGGGGGGAGCCCGCCTTCCACGTGCGGAACGGGGTCAAGGAGGCGGTGCTGACCGGGGACTGGCTCTTCGCCCAGTGTTTCCGCCTGGCCTCGGCCTTCTCCACCCCCGAGAACGCCCGGCGCTTCGCCCTGGTCATCGGCATCGTCTGCTCCTCGGAGATCCGCCAGGACCTGGACAAGTTCCGGTACTCCAAGAGTGTCCGCGAGTACCTGCGCAAGATCGCCGGAAAGACCGCGGCCCTCTTCTCCCTGGCCTTCACCCTGGGGGCCGTGGAGGGGGGCTGCGACCCCGGGACGGTAGGCCGTCTGCGGAGAACCGGGTACGACATCGGCATGGCCTTCCAGGTGATCGACGACATCCTGGACTACGAGAGCACCGAGGGGATCTTCCGCAAGCCCGTGGGCAAGGACATCTCCGAGGGCCTGTGCACCCTGCCCCTCATCCACGCCCTGGAGCGGGACGACGGCCGCCTGGCCGCCCTGCTGGAGAATCCCCCCTTCGACCGCCCCGCGGTCGACCGCATCGTCCGGCTCATCCGGGAGTCGGGAGCCCTGGAGGCCTCCCGGGGGATCGCGCGGAGGTACACGGAGCGGGCCCTCCGGGAGATCGAGGGCCTGCCCGACAAGCCCGTACGGCTGACCCTGAGGCGCGTGACCGAGCGCCTCCTGGTGCGGGCCTACTGACGGACGCGGGAACGGAGCCGTCCATGAAGAACGAACTGGCCACCTACATCCTGGTCGCCCTGGGCCTTTCCATGGACGCCTTCGCGGTGTCCGTCTCCAGCGGGATCTGCATCCCCAGGCTCGAGTTCCGGCACGGGCTCCGTGCAGCCGCCTTCTTCGGCCTTTTCCAGTTCCTGATGCCCCTGGCCGGGTACTTCGTCGGCGCCGCCTTCCGGGGCCCGATCCGGGGCTACGACCACTGGATCGCCTTCGGCCTGTTGGCCTTCGTGGGGGCCAAGATGATCAAGGAGGGCTTCGAGGTCCGCACGGACGCGGCCTGCGACGAGGAGGAGCTCCGCAAACGGAACATCCTGGACCTGGGAACCCTGGTCCTGCTGTCCGTGGCCACCAGCATCGACGCCTTGGCGGTGGGGCTTTCCTACAGCCTCCTGGACCAGCCCATCCTCCCCCCCGCCTCCATCATCGGCGTCCTGACCTTCCTGGTATGCCTGGCGGGCTGCGAGTTCGGCAAGCGCCTGGGCGCCGTCTTCGAGCGCTGGGCCGAGGTGGCCGGGGGAGCCGTCCTCGTGGGCATCGGGATCAAGATCCTGGCGGAGCACCTCTCGAACGGGCTGTAGCCTCCTCGCCGCTCCACAAGGAAGCCCCGCGGAGGGTATACTGTCGATCCGATGAAGAATCGAATCCCCGCGGCGATCCTCCTGTCCCTCCTGGTCTCGGCGGCCGCCCAGGTTCCGGCACCGCGGCCGGACGCGCCCGCCCTCCCGGTGCCTCCCGCAGGGACTGCGGACCGGCGGGCCCGCGTGCTCCTTCCCGACGATCCCGCCCCCCTCCTGGACCTGTCCCTGGAGGAGGCCTGGAACCGGCTGGGGCCGCCCCGGAGTATCCTGGCGGTCCGGGGGAACGAGCCCTGGCAGGACGACGTCGCCTTCGAGTACGGGGACGGGCTTTCGGTGTACTGGTACCGGGACCGCCTGTGGCAGGTGCGTCTCTCCGCGGGGTACGCGGGTTCCTGTTTCGGGTTCTTCCTGGGCGATCCCGCGGACAAGGCCCTGTCCCTCCTGGGCACCCCGGACCGTGGGGAGTCCGGCATCCTGGAGTGGCGGCTGCCCTGGCGGGGTTACCCGGCCAAGCTTCGCGTGGTGACCCGGGACGGCGCGATCGCGGAGGTGTATGTCTACCGCTCGGACTTCTAGGAGGTGCCCGTGGCCCAGCTCTGCCTCTGCCTGACCGGAAGCACCCTGGCGGAAAACCTCCGGGCCCTGGACATGTACCGGGGCCGGATCGACCTGGCCGAACTCCGGGCGGACTGCCTGGATCCCAACGAGGTCTTCCATATCCGTTCGTTCCCGGAGCTGGCGGGAATCCCGACCATCCTCTCGGTCCGGCGCCGCGCGGACGGAGGCTACTTCGACGACGGGGAAGGCGCCCGGCTCGTGGTCTTCGCCAAGGGCCTGGCCTTCGCCAGCCGGGACCGGAGACTGAACTTCGCCTACGTGGACATCGAGCAGGACTTCCGGATCCCGGCCCTGGAGGAGGCGGCGCGCACCTTCGGTACCCGGATCATCCGGTCCCGGTACTGCCCCGCCGGACTGCCGGAGGACCTGGACGAGATTTGGACGGACCTCTCACGGGATCCCTACGAGATCCCCAAGCTGGCGGCCGTCCTGCGGGGCATCGGGGAGACCCGCCGGCTCTTCGAGTTCGCGGACCGTCTGCCCGACACGGAGCACATCGTCTCCGGGATGGGGGAGTACGGATTCTGCTTCCGCATCCTGACCTCCCGCACGGGAAGCCTGATCAACTACGCCAGTCCCTCCCTGGCGGGCCTTCCCTCCGCCGCCCCCGGACAGGCCACCGCGGAGGAGTACGAGAACGTCTACCGCTGGCGGAAGATCCGGAAGGACTACTCGGTCTTCGGAATCCTGGGAGGCCCCTCGGTCCTGGGCTCCCTCTCCCCCTCCCTGCACAACGCGGGATACGCGGAACTGGGGATGCCCGCGGTCTACCTACCCTTCCCCTCGGATTCCCTGGAGCAGTTCCTGGCCCTGGCGGAGGAACTGGGGGTTCGTGGTTTCTCCGTCACCGTTCCCTTCAAGGAAAAAATCCTGCCCTACCTTACGGAACGCGCTCCGGAGGTCTCCGCCATCGGTGCCTGCAACACCGTGGTCCGGACCCCCTCGGGCTGGTACGGCACGAACACCGACGCCGCGGGCTTCGAGCGCTCCGTCCTGGACTTCCTCAAGCGCCCCGACTTGAAGGGCGTCCGGACCGCCATCATCGGGGCCGGAGGCTCCGCCCGGGCGGTGGCCTACGCCCTGCAGAAGCTGGGGGCCTCGGCCTGCGTGGTCAACCGGGGCATGAACAAGGCCAAGCAGCTGGCCGAGCGCCACGGCTTCGAGTGGGCGGGGATGAACGAACGGGCGGTGGAGCTCCTGGGCCGATACAACGATCTCATCGTACAGACCACCTCGGTGGGCATGGAGGGGGGAGTTCCGGGGGATCCCCTGGAATGGTACGAGTTCACGGGCTCGGAAGCCCTGGTGGACATCATCTACAACCCCAAGGAGACCCCCGTGATGCGCCGGGCCCGGGAGGCGGGCTGCGCCGTGGCCAACGGCCTGGGGATGCTACGCGCCCAGGGGGAGGTCCAGTTCGAACTGTTCACCGGCAAAAAGTACCCCGGCCTGCCCTTCGGGGACGTAGTCTAGCAGGGTGCTGACACGCTCGAAGCTTGTCAGCACCCCGCTCTGCAATTGCTCGAAAAGCCCGCGCTTTTCCGCGCGATTGTTAAACAAAGGAGACCTATGCAGAGCAAGAGCGCCTTCGTGGCCGTGGTCGGCCGACCTTCCAGCGGAAAATCCACCCTGATGAACGCCCTGTGCGGCCAGAAGGTGTCCATCGTCTCCCCGGTCCCCCAGACCACCAAGAACACCATCCGGGGCATCGTGAACCGCCCGGAGGGCCAGCTGGTCTTCCTGGACACCCCGGGGATCCACGACTCGGGCCAGCGCCTGAACCAGCGCCTCCGGGACCTGGCACGGGAAGCCCTGGGGGAGGCGGACCTCGTCCTTTACGTCCTGGACTCCACCCGTGCCCCGGGCCGGGAGGAGCAGGCCATAGCCGCCCTCCTGGCTCCCTACGCGGCCAAGGCCGTGGCCGCAGTTAACAAGACGGACGCCGAAAGCGCCGACCCCGGGAGGGCCCGCGCCTTCCTGACGGAATCCCTGCCCGGCCTGGAAGCCCTGGATATCTCCGCCCTGACCGGGACGGGCACTCCGGAGCTCCTGGCCCGGCTCTACGAGCGGGCCCCGGAAGGCCCGGCCTGGTATCCCGAGGAGTACTACACGGACCAGGAACCCGTGTTCCGGATCGCGGAGATGGTGCGGGAGAAGGTCCTGCTCCATACCCGGGAGGAACTGCCCCACGCGGTCTACGTGGACTACCGGGACTCGGGCCGCCGGGAGGACGGGGCCCTGGTCTACGAGGCGGACCTGGTGGTGGAGCGGGAAAGCCAGAAGGGCATCCTGATCGGGGCCAAGGGCTCCACGATCCGGCGCATCCGGGAGGAGGCCGAGCGGGACCTGGCGGACATCTTCCCGTACGCGGTGGTCCTATCCTTGCGGGTTCGGGTCCAGCCGGATTGGAAGAAGGACGAAAAGCTCATCCGGAAGCTGTATTACTGAGCTTGCCAGAATGGATCCCAACAGGATGAACAGGATAGGAGATGGATGGACAGGATACGGGAGGAAGAGATTCGGAGATATCCGGTTCTCTCATCATCCGATCCTGCCCATCGTCGATACATCTCAAGAAAGTCAAGGAAGCGACGAAGAATCCCGCCTGGTGGACAGGCCCATGTTCCTCGGTGGCATTCAAAGGACCCCGGGCTTGCATCACGACCGTGAACTTCAAAAAAGCATTGACAGTTGTAAAGGATTCCTGTAGATTAGTGATTGATAACTAACCCCCAAGAAAGGAGGCCTTTTTGTCGCTCAGCGAACGTCAACGGGAGATCCTGGACGCCGCTCTGGAACGGATCGATGAATTGGGCATCCAGGAGCTGACGATGAAGCGGATCGCGGCTACCGTGGGGATCAGCGAACCGGCCCTGTATCGCCACTTCACTTCCAAGTCGGAGATCCTTTCGGCCGTCGTGGGCGAGATGGAGACCGTCAGCGCCCAGTCCCTCGAATCCGCCCGGCGGACGGGACGGGGATCCGCCGAAGTCCTCGCGTCCTTCCTCGAGTCCCATTCCCGCCGCTTCGCAGAGCATCCCGCCCTGACGGCGGTCCTGTTTTCCGAAGACCTGTTCCGGAACGACCCGACCCTGCACTCCCGGGTGGGAGCCATCGTCTCGAACACCCAGGAACTCCTGCGGAGTGAAATCGAGAAGGGCCGGGCCTCCGGGGATTTCCGCCGCGACCTCGAACCGGAAGCCGCCGCCTTGATGCTGGCGGGGGGATTCCGGCTTCTCGTCTCCCTCTGGAATCTGAGGGGCCACAATTTCGACCTGATCGCGCGAACGAGATCCTACCTAGAATCGGCGATAAAGGTCTTGAAAGGCTGACGCCGGGAATCGCCGAGGGCGGCGACATGGCGGGACTTGTTTACCCAAATAGCGAGTTATCGATAACTCGCACTACAATAAGGAGCACAGATGAAACCGTTCTACAAATGGGCTTCCCGGCGTCCCGTCGCGGTCTTCCTGGTGGTGCTGGCCCTGGTCGCCGCATCGGGCATCCTGATCCGCTCCCGGATGCGCATGGAGACGGATCTGGACGAATACATGCCCCGGGACCACCCGGCCTTCGTGTTCAGCGACGAGGCGGAGGAGCGGTTCCTGATCCGGGACGCGATCCTGGTGGCGGTTGAACACCCGGAGTCGATCTTCAATCCCGACACCCTGGAAAAACTCATACTCATCGAGGAAGCCCTGGCCGGGTTTGACGAGATCGAGGAGTCGGACATCCGTTCCCTCCACACGGCGGAGAACATCCTGGGAACCGAGGACGGCCTGGACGTCCGGGATTTCTATACTGACGCACCGGAAGACCAGGCCGCCTGCGACCGGATCCGGGACGACGTACGCGCCAACGAGATGGTCCGGGGCCGCCTGGTATCCTCCGACGAGCGCGCGGCTCTCGTCCTGGTGGACCTGGCGGACGGGGAATTCTCGCGGGACCTCTACGACAAGATCCTGGCCCTGGCGGAACAGTTCGAGGGACCGGAGACCATCCACGTCGCGGGGCGCCCCATCGTGGAGGGGACCATGGCCATCCTGGGTCCCAAGGACATGGCCCGTATGGGTCCCCTGGTGATCCTGGTGATCGCCGCGACCCTGTTTGTCGTGCTCCGAAGCCTGCTCCGGACTCTCATCTCCCTGTCCGTCGTCCTGGTCAGCACGGTTTGGACCTTCGGCCTCATGGTTCTCCTGGGCATCCCCGTGTACACGGTCACTATCATGATTCCCGTGATGCTGATCGCCATCGGGGTCGCCTACGCCATCCATATCTACAACCAGATCGATTACTTCACCCGGGAGCATCCCGGCTCGACCCGGGAGGAAATCGCCGAGAACGCGATCGACGTCATCTGGAATCCTGTCCTCTTCGCGGGACTCACCACGATGGCAGGCTTCGTCTCCCTGACCACCTCCCAGGTGTATCCGGTCAAGTATTTCGGCCTGTTCGCCGCCTTCGGCGTGCTCGCGGCCCTGCTCCTATCCATGCTCCTGGTTCCGGCGGGCATCGTCCTGTTCGGAGCGGGAACGCCCCGGGCAAAGCCGACCCAGAGCGGGTCGGCGGCCGCGGGCTCCGGCGGGTTCGGCGCCCGGTTCGCGGACGCCATCCTTAAGCGGCCGAAGGCCGTGCTCGGAATCAGCCTTCTCGTGATCGTCCTCGCGATCTTCGGCATTACCCGGGTATGGATCAACACCAGTTTCCTGGACAATTTCGAGCGGGACAGCGACATCGTACGGACCGACGCCTTCATGAACGCCCGGTTCGGCGGAACCTCCACGCTAAACGTCATCCTGGAAGCCCGGGACGCCGACGCCTTCAAGGATCCCGCCCTCCTCCGGCTCATGCTGGAAATCCAGAAGAGCGTCAAAACCCGGGACAAGGTCGGCGACTCGGTATCCATCGCGGATTACCTGGCGCGCATGAACAAGGTGATGCACGAGGATCGGGAAGAATTCGACACCGTGCCGGAGAGCCGCGAGATGACGGCCCAGTACCTGCTTCTCTACGAAATGTCCGGGGATCCGGAAAATCTCTGGAAGGTGGTGGACAACGAGTACAGATCCGCCAACATGATCGTACAGCTGAAGAGCGACGACTCCCGGACCACAACGAACGTCGTTTCCTTCCTCGACGGGTACGCGGACCGTCTCGCCGAGTACGGCGTCACGGCGCGGTACGCCGGATCGGGCTACAAAAGCCTCGTGTTTTCCGGCCTCATCCTCCAGGGGCAGATCAGCAGCCTGGGGCTCTCGGTCCTCATCGTCTTCCTGCTCGTGAGCCTCATGTTCCACAGCCTGCTGCTCGGCCTTGTCGGCACGATACCGGTGGTGATTTCCATAGCCGTCAATTTCGGGAGCATGGGACTGTTGAACCTGCCCCTCACGACCTCGACGGCCCTCATCTCCAGCATCGCCGTCGGCATCGGGGTGGATTACGCCATCCACTTCATCGAACGCTACCGGGAACGGATGAAGGAGGGCCATGCCGCCCCGGAGGCCGGCCGCTTCGCGATGGGCCTCACCGGTAGAGCCGTGTTCCTCAACGCGGCGATCGTCATCGCGGGGTTCCTGGTGCTCCTGTTCTCGGTCTTCCCGCCGAACCGGCAGGTCGGCGCCCTGGTTTCGCTCAACATGGTCACGGCCTTCGCGGGAACCGTGACGATCATGTTCCTCGTGCTGAGGAACTTCCATACCTCGATCAAGGAGAAGAACAAATGAACGCCCACGCAAACCGTGTCCTGATCCTGACCGCGACCCTCTTCGCCGCCGTTGCCCTGCACGCCGCCGAACCCTCGGGAACGGAGATCATGCAGGCCGTCTACGACCGTCCCCAAGGAAAGGATGTCCAGGGAACCCTCACGATGACCCTCGTGGATTCCAAGGGAAAGGAGCGGGTCCGCTCCCTCCGGCAGGTCACGGGCACCTTCGCCTCCGGGGAAAAGAAGCTCATGGTCTTCCTGGGCCCCGCGGACGTCCGGGGGACGTCCTTCATGAACTGGAGCTACGAAGAGGCCGGCCGGAGCGACGACCAGTGGATCTACCTGCCCGCCCTCAAACGGGTCAAACGGATCTCCTCCGAGGGACGGGGGGATTCCTTCATGGGCTCCGACTTCACCTACGACGATCTGGGCGACCGGCATCCCTCCGAGGACGAACACCGGGTGACCGGAAGCGAATCGATCGCGGGAGAGGACTGCTGGATCGTGGAAAGCGTCCCCCGGGACCCTAAGGACCTGTACTCCCGCACCGTGACCTGGGTGTCCAAGAAGACCATGGTCGGAGTGAAACGGGAGTATTACGACCACCGCGGCGCCCTTCTCAAGACGCTGACGATCTCCAAGCTGGAATCCATTTCCGGCGTCTGGGTGATCCTGAAGACGGAAATGCGGAACGTCCAGAAGAACACGAGCACCCGGATCGAATTCTCGGAGGTCAAGGTGAACTCCGGGATCCCGGAGGACGAGTTCACCGAGCGGGCCATGACCCGGGGGCTATGATGAAAAGCCGTGTACTATGGACCCTTGCAGCCGTCTTCCTCGCGGCGGCGAACCTTGCGGGACAGGAGGGCGCCGCGGTAAACGGATACGCGCGGACCAAGGCGGGTGCCCTCCTGGAGGACGCCTCCCTCTTCCTCTCGGAGACGACCCTGGACCTCCGCCTGTCCTACCGGAGCGGGGACGCCGGATTCTTCGCGAACCCCGTGCTGTACGAACGGGAGGGCCAGACGGAAGAGCCGGTCCTTCGGGAAGCCTACATGGATTTCCGGGGGGAGTCCTTCGACCTCCGTCTGGGCAAACAGCAGATCATCTGGGGCAAGGGGGACGGAGTGTTCATAACCGACATCGTGTCTCCCAAGGACCTGTCCCGGTTCCTGGTCCCCGATTTCGAGGAGATCCGGGGCGCCGTGACGGGGGCGTGCCTGGACCTCTACCTCGGGTCTCATGCCCTGGAACTCGTATGGCTGCCCGCTTTCACCCCGGGGACCGCTCCCGCCGCCGGATCCCTCTGGGCCCCTGCCCTGCCCTTCCCCGTGACGCCGACCTTCGAATCCGTAGTTTCGCCCGGATTCTCCCTGGACAACGGGGAATACTTCGCCCGGTATTCCTTCCTGGGCGAATCCTTCGACCTTGCGTTGATGGGGGGATGGTTCTGGAACGATACCCCGGGCTACACGGTGACCGACAAGACCTTCGTACCGGGTGTCGGCATTACCGCCTTGACCGTGCGGCCCGAGTACTATCGTACCGCCGCCGCGGGATACGCCGCGTCGGGCGCCATGGGACCCGTGATCCTGAAATCCGAAGGCGCCTTCTACGGGCTCCGGCGGTATCAGGGAAACCCCATGATCTACCCGGACGGTTACGCTGAAAAGTATTCCCTTCAGTACATGGCCGGAGCGGACGCCTCCGCGGCCGGATTTACCTTCGGAATCCAGTTCATACAGGATCTGATCCTGGACCACGATCCGGACCTGGTCGATCCGGAGCTCAAGACCACGATGACCTTCGTTGCGACCCGGACCTTCCTGCGGGATACCCTGACCGCGGAGGTGTTCACCTACATGGGTCTCGATCCCCTGAACGCACTAGTTAAGCCGAAGGTTACCTGGGACGCGACGGACGCCCTGGAATTCTTCCTGGGGGCCTACCTCTTCCTGGGGGACGAGGGGGATTTCGGCCGGTACGACTCGAACGACGGGGTCTACCTGGGGGCCAAGTTCAGCTTCTGACCCGGAAACCGCAGGGCCCGCCGACCGCCCGGTTCCCGCTTGCTACTTCCCGGTCCGGACTGCGATACTCTCCTGAGATTGCGAGGAGGCGCTCATGGAATCGGACATCCGGCTCGAACCGAGCATAGAGGAGTGGCGGGAACAGCGCGGCAGGCTCAACGAGACGGTGATGGCCATGGCCGGACTCGAGATCAAGCGCTTTTTCAGCCTGGACGGGCAGACCTATCGGCCGGGGGCCCTGGACGCCAAGACCAAGGAATTCCTGGGCCTCGTCGCCTCCCTGGTGCTCCGCTGCGACGACTGCATCCTCTACCACACGATCCGCTGCAAGGAGGAAGGCGCGACCACGGAGGAGTTCCAAGAAGCTTGCACGGTCGGCCTGTTCGTGGGAGGCTCGATCGTGAACCCCCGCCTAGGGCGTTACCGTGAAGACCAGCTCCCCGATTCGCTTCCAGGACGCCTCGTCCCAGGAGGGTGAATCCCGATCCCGGATATACAGGGTCACGCGATACGGGCCCGGGGAACGCGGATCCAGGGGGAACACCGTGTCGCCGGGATTGTTCACATACTTGTTGTTCCGGCCCGCGGCGGCCTCCCCGGTCCCGCTGCCGTCGGGATTCCGCAGTGCATACCCGAAGACGTACAGAGGCATTCCGCCCGAGTTCAGGAAGGCGGATTGGGGCGGGCCGGCCAGGCGGGCCCCGAAGATCTCCCCCCGGGCGTAGCCCTCCCGGATCTCGGCCAGACTGAAGGAGGCCCGGACCGCGACCGGACGGGTCTCCACGTCGTAGGTCCCCGGGCCCGAGGGCGACTGCCGGAAAAGTCCGATGCCCCAGTCCCGCAGGGTCCAGGATCCGTGGGTGAACGGCGGGACGGAGAAGGGGGAGCCCGCCCCGGATCCCCCGGGGACGGCCGCCTTCGATCCGTCCGAGAAGTTTAGGACGTACTCCCGGGAGGCCCGCTCGACCTTGGCTGCGTTGTCGAACAGGACGGTCCGGATTTTCCAGGCCCCGAAGGACGGAGCGGCCTTGTTCGGGCTCAGGTCGAAGAAGAGGCCGGGCAGGACGAAGCTCGTGTCCGCGTACCCCTGAAGGTCGAAACCGTATTGGGTGTCCCAGGCGATGCTTCCGTCGGGCCTCAGGACCTGGACACGGAGATAATAGTCGAAATTGCCGTAGGCGTTCAGGAAGCCTTCCCGTCGGGTCCGCATCCAGAACCGGACGTTCCTCTGCTCCCCTCCGCCCCGGGTGAAGGCCCACTCCCGGACGGCCGGATCCATCCCGGCCTCCAGGATGGGAGGATCCACCGCGAACGCGGGCGCGAAGGACAACCCCAGGATCAGCGGAAGGACGGTGAACATCCTCATAGTAAGCCTCCGTGCCTCCATTCTATCACGGGAACGGGGATCGGCCGGATACGGCGAGGCCGAGCGGGCGCCCTATATCGCCTTGACCTTCCGGCACTCCTCCTCCAGGGCCTCGAAACCCTCGGAGAGGACACGTTCCAGGATGCGGACCGAGACGGGGTAGACGGCGGTCTCCAGGAGTTCCCGCTCGGTCTTGGAGAAGTCCGAGAGGACATAGCCCGCGACGTCGTCATGGTCGGGCCGCCCGATCCCGATACGGAATCGGAGGAAGTCCGGGGTCGAGAGGCGGTCCCGGATGGACCGCAGGCCGTTGTGACCGCCCAGGCCCCCGGCGCGCTTCAGGCCCACCGTACCCAAGGGCAGTTCCAACTCGTCGTGGACCACCAGGAGCTCCCCGGGCTCGACGCGGTGGAACCGCATGAGCTCCGCGACGCTGTCCCCGGAGAGGTTCATGAAGGTCTCGGGGGTCAAGAGGAACACGCGGCCGGAGGGGGTATCCAGGGACGCCCAGCGGCCCTTGTACCCCCGCTCCCAGCGTAGGGAGGGATGGGCCGGAAGGCGCTCCAGGACCTGCCAGGCGACGTTGTGACGGTTGTTCCGGTACTGCCGTCCGTGATTGCCCAGGAAGGCGTAGAGTCGGACCATCCGGAAGCTCCTTCGGATCGGGGGATCGGTTGCGGCCGCAGCGGAAGTCGCGCCGGCCCGCGCGGCCCGGCCCCGGATTGGACATCCGGGACCGGGGGATAGTACAATGCGGAACCGTCCCTGGACAAGCGAGGAGCCCCATGACCCCCACCCGTTTCGTGAGAACCCTCCGGTCCGAACGCTTCGCGGACCTCGACTGCGCCGTCCTCGAATACCGCTCCCGGGATGGTTCCACGGACGTCGAGCCGCGGATGACCCTCCTAGAGGAGCTTCCCCTGATCGAACTCGTCCGCCTGGCTGACGGACCCGCAGGAGGGCGGCCGACGGCCGGTCCCGGCAATCCGGCTGGTGACGCGGCCTTCGACCTGCGCGGCGCCTTCGTCTTCGCCAACGGCTGGCAGTCCTGGTCCCCGGGCTGGGAGCTCGCCCCGGGGGAGCGGATGGAACGGGCCCGCTTCGTCGGACGGCTCAACGTCTTTACGGACCACCCGGGCCTCGTGCCCCGGCGCGGGGAGGTCCTGGCGAGTTTCCTGGGCTACCTCCGGTCCGGGGGCGAGTACCTGGCCCTGGCTTCCCTCCCGGAGGGCGGTCCGCCTTTGTCCTTCCTCTTCCGGCGGCGGGAAGGAACGGTCTCTCTCCTGGCCTATGCCGAGGGCCACCGCTTCCGGGCCGGGGACCTGGCGGCCCGGATCCTGGTCGTCCGCGCCCGCTCCTGGTTCGCCCTCAAGGACGTCCTGCGGGAGGCCTACGCGCCCTACGACCTATTCTCCCGCCTCGCCTTCCTGGGAGCCCCCGGGGAGCCCCTGGTGCCCGGGGGCTACGAGTCCTGGTACAACCACTACGCGGACATCGACGAGGGCCTCATCCTGGCGGACCTGCGGAACCTGGCGGGGAACGGCAACCTCATCGACCGGCTCTACATCCGACCGGGCAAGCCCACGGTCTTCCAGGTAGACGACGGCTGGGAGCGGACCGTGGGGGACTGGAGGGTGAACGAAGCCCGCTTCCCCCGGGGCATGAAGGACCTGGCCGGACGGATCGAGGAGGCGGGCTTCATCCCGGGGCTCTGGCTGGCTCCCTTCCTGGTGACCCGCTTCGCACCCCTGTACCGGGAAAAGCCCGAGTGGCTCCTCCGGGACGAGCGCGGCCGCCCCGTGGCGGCCGGCTGGATCCCCGCCTGGGGGCACGATTTCTACTGTCTGGATCTCTCGATCCCGGAGGTCCTGGACTATCTTACGGGTATCTTCGACCGGGCGGTGAACGAATGGGGCTACCGCTACCTGAAACTGGATTTCCTGTACGCGGGCATGCTCCGGGGAAGTCGCCGGAACGGAGACCCCGCCTGGATCCACTACCGGAAGGCCCTGGAACGTCTCACCTCGATCCGGAACCGGAGGAACGGCAAGCCCGTGGCCTACCTGGGCTGCGGCGCCCCCTTCGAAGCCTCCTTCGAGTTCCTGCCCCTGATGCGGATCGGGGCGGACACCCGGGAGGATTGGGACTGGGCCCAGGCCCGGTTCCTCCGCCACCCCGGACGGCCCTCCGCCTGGATCTCGATGAAGGACACCATCGGACGGGCCCTCTGGGACGGGACGGTCTTCCTGAACGATCCCGACGTGGTCTTCTGCCGTACCCGCCGCATGCGCCTTTCCGAAACCGAAAAAGAGCTCGTGGCCCTGACGGCCCGGATCTTCGCCTCCCAGGTGATGTTCTCCGACGACACCGCGGACTTCGAGCCCGCGACCGAGGGGGCCTTCACGGAGCGGATCGCGGAGCTGTACGGACGTATATCCGGCCGGGAGTTCCGCCCCGAACGCGTCCCGGGCTTCCGGGACGTCTACACCGCCCGTAGCCGGGACGGCCGGTCCGCGGCGGTCCTCAACCTCTCCGACTCGGACGCCGTGGTTCCGGGCTCCTGGCCCGCGGACAAGGCGGTCCTGGCCCGGTTCCGGAGCGAAGGCGGCCGGACGGTGTTCGCCCCCCGTTCCATCAGCCTCTTCGACGGACTGGAGGAAGCATGAAGCGCACGGTCTACGTGATCGGCCACAAGAACCCGGACACCGATTCCGTCGTCTCCGCCCTGGGCTACGCCCGTCTCAAGCGGGAGCTCGGGATGGCCGAGGCGACGGCAGCCCGGGCCGGGATGATCAACCCCCAGACGGAATACGTGCTGTCGCGCTTCAAGGTCGAAGTCCCCGCCTTCGTCCCCGACCTGGTCCCCAAGGCGGAGTACTACCTGGACGACGCCGCGGTGACCGTCCCGGCGGGCACCCCCCTCTGGGACGCCCTGGCCCTGATGGAGGAGCACGGCCGGACCGCCCTGCCCATCGTGGACGGCCAGGGGCGCTACCGGGCCACCCTCCACTACTCCGCCTTCGCCCGCAACATCCTCAAGAAGATCAATCCCCGGAAGAAGGCCGTGATCCCCACCAGCGTGGGGAGGATGGCCGCCACCATCAAGGCCCAGGTGGTGACCTCCTTCGATCCCGAGACGGAGTTCAAGGCCCGGATCCTGGTGGCCGCCCTGGAGACCGAATCCTTCAAGCGCCACCTGGACGGGGAGGCCCGGGAGAACTGCATCGTCATCGTGGGAGACCGGGCGGACGTCCAGCGCTACGTCCTGGAGTCGAAGGCCCGGGTCCTGATCGTCACGAACGGCGCCGTCCTGGACCGGTCCCTCAAGGAGATCGCGGAGCGCAACCGGGTGTCCGTCCTGCTCTCGCCCTACGACACCAGCTCCACGGCCCTCCTGGTCATCTACTCGACCCCCGTGGAGACCATGGGGGACGAGGGCCTGAAGCCTGTGCGCCTGGATTCCCCCCTGCGGAACCTGCGGAGCCCCCTGGCGGAGAGCCCCAGTCGTTCGGTCCCCGTCACGGACGAGGAGGGCCGGGTGGCCGGCATGTTCACCGAGGGGGACCTCCTCCGGGACCCGAAGGTGGAGCTGATCCTGGTGGACCACAACGAGCTGGGCCAGGCCGTGGAGGGGGCGGAGAACTACCGGATCCTGGAAGTGATCGACCACCACCGCATCGGCTCCTTCTCGACCCGGTTCCCGATCACCTTCATCAACCGGGTGGTGGGCTCCACCAGCACCATCGTGGCGGGGATGTACCGGGAGCACCGGATACCCCTGCCCAAGCCGATCGCCTCCATCCTCCTGTGCGGCATCCTCTCGGACACCCTGGTCCTGCGATCCGTGACCACCACGGAGACGGACCGGGAGACCGCCGAGTACCTGGCCGCCATCGCGGACCTGGACATCCCGGCCCTGGGCGCGGACATCCTGGCCGCCTCCAGCGCGGTAAGCTCCAAGCCCGCCCGGGACCTGGTGCGCCTGGACATGAAGACCTACACCGTGACGGACCGGACCTTTTCGGTCTCCCAGGTGGAAGTGGACTCCCCCGAGGACCTCCTGGCCCGCCGGGAGGAGGTGCTCCGGGAGCTGGCCGCCCTCCGGTCCGAGGGAGGCCGATACCTGTCGGCCCTGATGGTCACGGACATCACGGAGCTCTCCTCCTACCTCTTCTTGTCGGCGGACAAGGAGTTCGAGAGCCTGGTGAAGTACCCCGAGGAGGAGGACCACGTCTACCGCCTCAAGGACATCCTCTCCCGGAAGAAGCAGCTGGTCCCGGTGCTCCTGGAGCTGGCGGAAAAGGCCCTGGGGGCCTAACCGAGTGTTGAAATGCTTCGAGTATTTCAACAACCTGCTAGACCCGCGTCGAAGGAACCCGGCCGGAATCTTTTCTTGACGGACCCGGGACCCCGGGTATACTGGTACTTCCCATGAAGCTGCTGGTATTCGTCTTGAACAAGGAAGAGCTCCTCGACCGGGTCCTGGAAGCCTACATGGAGGCCGGGATCACCGGCGCCACGATCCTGGATTCCGAGGGAATGGGGCACTTCCTGGTCTACGAGGTCCCCCTCTTCGCGGACTTCAAGGACTTCCTGAAGGGGCACAAGCCCTACAACAAGACCATCCTCTCCGTGGTCCCCGACGAGAGCGCCATCCCCCGGGTGGTGCGCCTGATCGACAAGGTCTGCGGCGGCTTCCGGAATTCCAACACGGGCATCCTGTTCACGGTGCCCGTGGATTTCGCCGTGGGCCTGCTGGAACAGAATCCCCCGGGACCCGAGGAGACGCCGTCATGACGGACCTCAGCCCCTTCTTCACCCCCCAGACCGTGGTCCTGGATTTTTCCGCCCGCAAGAAGGGGGACGTACTCCGGAAGGTTTCCCAGATGCTCGCCGGGCCGGGCACGGGGAAGGCCGATTCCCTGGAGGACGCCCTCCAGCGTCGGGAGATCCTGTGTTCCACGGGCCTCGGCGAAGGAGTCGCGGCCCCCCACGTCCTCCTGCCGGGCCTCGAAAAGACCTCCCTGGCCTTCCTCCGGCTCCGGGACCCGGTGGATTGGAGAAGCCCCGACGGAATCCCCGTCCGGCTGGTCTTCGCCCTGGCCGGTCCCGCTGAGGACCCTGCCGCCCACCTCCAGATCCTGTCCCGGCTGACCCGGCTCCTCCGGGAACCGGACTTCCGCGAAACCGTGGCCGCCGCCGCATCCGGCGAGGAGGTCGCATCCGCCTTCCGGCGGACCGAGGAGGAATAGGGCATGACACCCCGGACCAAATGGGACCTCGTGCGCTTCGTCTCCACCTTCTCGGTCCTCCTGGCCTCCTGGCTGCTCTTCGCGGGCCCCCCGGACGCCTACTCCATCGCCGCCGGGACCCTCTCCGCGGCGGTCCTGGCGGCCCTGACCTACCGGTTCTTCCTGGACGACCACGAGGCCGGGGCCCGCCACCTGATACCGAACCCCCTGCTCCTGCTCCTGTACCTGCCGTACATACTGTTCCGGATCTACGCGGCCAGCTTCATCCTCGTCTACGACATGATAGCGGGAAGGATGAACCCCCGGATCGTCCACTTCCGGACCCGCCTGCGCTCGGACCTGGCCCGGGTCGTCCTGTGCTCCTCCGTCACCCTGACCCCCGGCACCATCGCCGTCCTGATCGACGAGGACCACCTGCTGGTGCACTGGTTCAACGCCGAGTCCGGCCACTCCGGACGGGCCCGGCGGGAGATCGCGGAGTCCATGGAGCGGTTCCTGGGAAGGATCTGGTCGTGATGCCCTGGGATTTCGTCCTCTGGTTCTTCCTGGGTTCCCTGGTCCTGGGCCTGGTGCGCCTGGTCATCGGCCCTTCCACGGCGGACCGCCTGGTGGGCCTGAACCTGGTGGCCGGGCAGGTCCTGGCCCTGCTCGTGCTCCTGGCGGTCAAGGAGGACGTGGCCCTGTACCTCGACGTGGCCCTGGCCTACGACATATTCGGATTCCTGGGCATCCTGGCCATCGTGAAGTACTTCACGAAACGGAGGGCGTCATGAACCCGGCCTACTGGATGGAATTGATCCTGATCTTCCTGGGGATGGGCTTCGCCCTGATCGGGAACCTCGGGGTCTTCCTCATGCCCGATCCCTACACCCGGCTCCAGGCTTCCGCGACCTGTTCCACCACCAGCGTGATCTCCGTCATCCTGGCGGCGATGGTCTCCTCGGGGTTCTCCCCCACCACGGGCAAGCTGGCCATCATCCTCCTCTATTTCCTGGTTTCCAGCCCCGTGGCCACGACCATCATCGCCCGGTATGCCTGGGAGTCCGGGATCGTCCCCTGGCGCAGGCCCAAGAGAAGGCTTGGAAAAGGAGGATCCCCATGATCGAGGCCTCCCTCGTCCTGATGCTCCTGGTCGCGATCCTCTCCCTGGCGGCCCGGGACCTCCTAGCCACGATCGTGCTCCTGGCGGTATTCAGCCTCCTGTGCGCCGTGGTTTTCTACTACCTGCACGCCCCGGACGTGGCCATCACCGAGGCCGCCGTGGGCGCCGGGGTCTCCACCCTGATCCTGGTCTGGGCGGTCCGCCGCACCGCCCGCGGGGAGGAAGGATGAGGACCCTGCGGCGCGTCCTGGAACTCCTTCCCTTCCTGGCCCTGGCCGTGGCGGTCATCCTTCCCCTGGCCGTGATGCCCCCGGCCCCGACGGCCTTGCGGGACTACTGCGTGGAACGGGGGATCGCCGAGACCGGGGCACCCAATCTGGTCAGCGCCATCTACCTGGGCTGGCGCGCCTACGACACCCTGGGGGAAACCATCGTCCTCCTGCTGGCCGTGACGGGCGCCCTCTACCTACTGGGAGGCCGGGAATGAGGAAAACCGACGCCCTCTCCGTGATAACCGGCAAGCTGGGTCCCTTGGTCCTGGTGTTCGGGGCCTACCTGATAGCCTTCGGCCACGTCTCCCCGGGGGGCGGGTTCCAGGGAGGGGTCGTCCTGGCCAGCGGGGTCCTCCTCCTGGCCATCGGCCGCGGCACGGACACCGTGCTCGCCCTCCTGACCCCCCGGCTCCTGGCCCGGATCGAGGCCTCCGCCTTCGCCCTGCTCCTGGTGACCGGACTTGCGGGCATGCTGGCGGGCAAGGGATTCTTCGGGAACTTCCTGACCGCCGGCGGCCCGGCGGGCCCGGTCGGATTCATCATCGCCCTGAACGTGCTGATCGGGGTGAAGGTCGGGGCCGGGGTGGCCTACCTCTGCCTGATCCTGCTGAAGGACTCGGACCGATGATCCCCCGTCTGCTGTGCGGAGCCATCCTCCTGACCGGGCTCGCGGGGCTCGTCTGGAACCGCAACCTGATCAAGAAGGTGGCGGCCCTCTCGGTCATGAACAGCGCGGTCATCCTGCTCTTCGTCCTGGGCGGGTCCGAGACGGGGATACGGTCTCCCATCCTGACGGGGACCGACCTGCCCGTCGTGGATCCCCTGCCCCAGGCCCTCATGCTCACGGCCATCGTCGTGGGCGTCGCGGTCACCGCCCTGGCCCTGGTGCTGGCGGTCCGCCTGCACGAGCGCTTCGGCACCCTGGATTCCCGGGAGATCGAGGAGAGGATACGGGATGAGCCCTGAGCGGCTGGCCCTGTGGATCGCCCTCCTGCCCCTCCTGGCCGCCGCCCTGCCCCTCCTGGAGAAGGCCTTCGGGCGGCCCCGGACCGAAGCCGGTCCGGCGAGCGACCTGGGCGCCCTCCTCGGCCTGGCCGGACCGCTGGCCGTCCTGGCCCTGCTCTACCCCGCCGTGACGGACGGGGGGATCGTCCACCTGACCCTGGGCGAGTGGTCCCCGTCGATCGGCATCCGGTATCGCCTGGACGGCCCGGCCTGGTTCGCCTCTGCCTTCACGGCGGTCGTGTCCCTGTGCGCGGGGCTCTACGCCCGGGCCCGGGGAGGGTATTCCCCCACCTTCTGGTTCCTCTTCCTCCTGTGCCACTGGTCCCTGCAGTCCGCCCTGCTGGCCGCGGACTTCTTCCACCTCTTCGTCTGCCTGGAGCTCATGGCCCTGACCTCCTACGTCCTGATCGCCTACAAGAAGGAGAGCGCGGCCCTCTTCGCGAGCTTCAACTACTTGATGGTGTCCACCGCCGCCATCGTCTTCTATCTCTTCGGGCTGTACCTGCTGTACGGAGCCTCGGGCACCCTGTCCATCGAGGAGGCCGGCCGCGTCCTGGCCTCGGCGAGACCTCGGGAGCGGGGCCTCGCGGCCCTGGGCCTGGCCTTCCTGGCCGGGGGCCTGGGGGTGCGGACCGCCTTCCTGCCCTTCCACGGCTGGCTACCGGACGCCCACGCCAGCGCCCCGCATCCCGTATCCGCCCTCCTGTCGGGGGCCATGATCAAGGTGAGCTTCTTCGCCCAGTGGCGCATCCTTTCCCTGGCGGAGTTCCCGATGCTGCGGGAGAGCTTCCTCTGGCTGGGGGCGGCCGGGGCGTGCGCGGGCGTGGTATTGGCCCTCTGCCAGTCCGACGCCAAGCGCCTCCTGGCCTGGCATTCGGTCAGCCAGGTGGGCTACGTCCTGGCCGCCTTCGGGGCCGGGAGCCCCGCGGGCCTCCTGGCGGCGGGCCTGCACGCCGCGGCCCACGGCCTGTTCAAGAGCCTTCTGTTCCTCTCCGTGGGGAGCGCGGCGGACGCCGCGGGATCCCGGAACGCGTACCGCATGGCGGGGGCTTTCCGGGGCCTGCCGGAGGCGGCTGCGGGATTCGTCTTCGGCGCCTTGTCCATCGCGGCCCTGCCCCCCTTCATCGGGGCGGTGAGCAAGGACCTCGTGGCCTACGCCGCGGGAGGCGGCCTGCCGGGAGCCCTCCTCCTGGCGGCCTCCGTGGGCACCGCGGCCTCCTTCTCCAAGCTGGGCATCCTCTTCTTCTCGGCGCCGGAACCGGGATCCCGGACCCCGGCCCTTTCCGCCGTAGAACTGGGAAGGCTCCGGGCGGCCCTCCGCCGGGGAGCCCTGCCCCTGGCGGCCCTCTGCCTGGGCACGGGCCTCGCCGCTCCGGCCCTGGTGCCCGCCGCGGCCGGGCTCCTGGCGCCGGGATATACCGCGGCCTTCGCCTTTTCCCTTTCCGGGGCCGCGAAGAGCCTGGGGATCGCGGCGGCCGGCTTCGCCGCGGCCCGGGCGGTCCTCTCCCCCCGGGGCCGGGCCCTGGCCCACCGGTTCGAGCGCCTGGGTACCGGATCCGAAACCACCCTGACCCTGACCCTCCTGGGCCTTGCCCTCCTGGCGGCCCTGGGCGGCTGGGCGGGGCGGGGAATCCCGGGGTAGCCCACGATGACCGCACCGGGTCCCGAGGTGACGGCCGTTCTGGTCGTGTTCCTGGCCCCCCTCGCGGCCAGTCTGGGTCCCCTGGTTTCCAAGGCCTTCCTGGACCCCGGTCTCCGAGGCGGCTGGGCGGCTCGAGCCATCCCGGCGGTCTGCCTCGTTCTGGGTCTCCTGGCGTCCCCGGCGGCCCTGATCCGCCTCCATGCCGCGGTGACCGGCGGCGGAACCGTGGCCTTCGCCCTGGGTCTGCCCTCTCCCCTGGCCATCCGGTACCTCCTGGACGGCCCCGCCTGGCTGGCCTGCGCCCTGATCGCGGCGATCGGGCTGTGCGCGGGCCTGTA
>ENA-UOWG01000568-UOWG01000568.1-activated-sludge-metagenome-genome-assembly--contig:-NODE-568-length-47055-cov-8.497170_pt1 | contig 47055 bp, 46 predicted proteins | sample MGYA00238147_ERZ761563 | MGnify/ENA primary metagenome ERZ761563 (study PRJEB28884, sample SAMN05720216) | anaerobic digester metagenome | isolation source: active sludge of municipal...
TTTATCCTAAAACGCCGATGGACACGGCGGAACCTTCAAAATTCTCTTTTGGGGATAATCTTTTGGGTGATAAAAATCATCGTGCCTTTGATTTTAAAAACAACTATGGAAGTCTAGTGAGTTTTGTACAGTATATGCGAGGTATAGCGGGTCGCGGTGAAACCGTCAGTCGTGCCGAAATAAGATCAGCCGTGGCTGCGCCAATATCGGGAGCATATAACATACAGACGATCGTAAGGGCGATCTCGCTGGAAACAAAGACTTTCATCCAATATTTCAACTTTGGCATTTTGCCGCACCGCCTTCTTGCGACATTCGCCTCGCAAGGGACGGCATTTATCGCTCAAGTGACTGCGGCATTAGGACTTCCCGTGCTGTTCGCGGCAGCTGAAACTGACGTTGTGCCGGCCAGTGTGGTCGAGAAAATTTTTGGCGAAAACACAAAACTTGTGGTCAATGGAAACAAGCTTCTTGCGGCAACCCAGTTGCCTGTAACGGCGCAATCGATATCCAAACTTGGCGGCTCCGTATTGATCGGCACGGATCTGCTGCAGGTTCTGGCAAGGGAGAATCCGCGAGCGTTATTCTATCTCTTGAAAGAATTTCATAATATGAACAATGGAATCGGGACAAAACAACCGATCCTTGTCACGGTTGGAGATTCGAAAAAGCTTCTTGCGTCTGCAAGGTCCGCTCTCATGAACCGCAATTCGGGACTTGAGGGACTCGAAATCACTGAGCGTACCGGGCTGCTGGACGCGCTTGAAGCAGGTCAAATTCTCAGGATTGTACAGCCGAAGGCAGGTGTCAGTGAAGCCGCAGCTATTAATCAGTTGATCAAGGATCAGCAAGGTGGTATGGCGACTTTGCACCTGGAGCAGGCTTTCGCGAATCAGCTGGAAGGCGGTGTGCATTTTGCGTTTGGTGAAAAGGTGAACGCAAAAGATCTTATGGTTGCGGTAGCTTTGGCGCTTGTGATCAAACATGCGGCTGAGTTGATCAAAGGTGTTCCGGATGCGCGTCTGCGTGCGGAACTTCTAAAGCAATTCGTTGCATTAAATCTGCCGGGTGTCAGTTCCCAAGGGGACAATATCTTTCTGATCAGCCAGATCGAGAAGCTGGTCATGCAATTTGAAGCGTCAGCCTATATCGCTGTGATGGCGTAAGGTCACACGCCGCATCAAAGTTCAAGCGCACCGTGGAAAATCTCCATGGTGCGCTTTTTGCTTGTCTGCTTGTCACTTTTCGATTCCACTGCTAGAATATCCCAAGTTTCTAACCCTTTATCAATTTGGGACTTACAGAATGTTTACATCAGTCCAGGAACAACTTCAGGTTTTCCGTGAAAACATCGTGGATCTGATTTCGGAAAAAGAACTCGCGTCAAAGATTGAATCCTCCATTCAAAAAAAGCGTCCCCTTCGCATCAAATATGGCGCCGATCCTTCTGCGCCTGACCTTCATCTTGGTCACACCGTGCCGCTTCGTAAGTTGCGTCAGCTGCAGGACTTAGGTCATCTCGTTGTTTTTATCATAGGAGATTTTACAGCCCTGGTGGGTGATCCTTCCGGGAAATCCGAGACACGTCCCATGCTGTCCGAAGATCAGGTTCGTGAAAATGCCAAGACATATCAAGAGCAAGTGTTCCGTATTCTTGACAAGAAAAAAACGGAAGTTCGGTACAATTCTGAATGGCTTGGGAAAATGAGACCCGGAGATTTTTTGAAACTGACAGCGCAATATACCGTAGCGCGTATCCTGGAACGCGATGATTTCAGCAAACGTTATAAAACCGGCCAGCCAATTGCGCTTGTGGAGTTTCTTTACCCGCTTTTGCAAGGGCATGATTCGGTGGTGATTGCATCGGATGTCGAGATCGGCGGGACGGATCAGATGTTTAACCTTCTGGTCGGACGCGAGCTTCAGAAAACAGACGGACAGGAACCGCAGGTGGTCATGACACTGCCGCTCATCGAAGGCACGGATGGTGTCCAAAAGATGTCCAAAAGTCTCAACAATCATATCGCGCTGAAAGACACACCGCGCGAAATGTTCGGTAAGGTGATGTCAATCTCCGATGCGATGATGGAACGTTATTACCGCTATGTCAGCGCGATGCCAATAAAAAAAGTGGAGGACATTGTGCAAGGGCTTAAGACGGGGGAACTTCATCCGCGTGAAATGAAAGCACAGCTTGCTGAGCGTCTTGTCTCACTTTTTTATTCCGAAGAAACGGCTAGGCAAGCCCGTCAGGAATTTGATGAAATTTTCAAGAACAAGGGGTTGCCCGATGAGATCCCCACGATCAAGATTTCTCAAAGAACGATTGATGTTGTCAGTCTTCTCATGGAAGCAAAGCTGGTCGCAAGTAAATCCGAAGCACGCCGATTGATTGAACAAGGCGGGGTCAAGATCGGTCATCAGAAGGTTTCGGATTCGAAAGCAATTCTTACGATGGGAGAACCTTTCGTGCTGCAGTGCGGGAAGCGGAAATTTGCGCGCATTGAACCATCCTGACCCAAGACGATCCTTTATGAGCGCTTCCCATTCTGACAGTTTGATACGGTTCGAAAGCATCTCCAAAAAATACGGAAATTTTCAAGCTCTCCAAAATGTTTCTTTTGAGATCCGAGAAGGCGAGATCGTGGGATTTCTCGGTCCGAATGGTGCCGGCAAAACGACCGCGTTGAGAATTCTAGCTGGTTTTTTTCCTCCTTCGAGTGGTCGAGTTTTTATCCGCGGCTTGGATCTTTTTAAATATCCTCACGAGGCAAAACGCGCCCTCGGGTATCTACCAGAGTCTGTCAATCTTTATCCCGACATGAAGGTGGGTGAGTATCTCCGGTTTGTTGCAAAGCTTAAGGGAGTTCCTTCCCGCGAACAAAAACTCCATGTGCAGAACAAAATGGAGCTTTGCGGTTTGACCGAGGTGGAGCGGCGCTTGATTGGCCGGCTTTCCAAGGGATATCGGCAGCGCGTGGGGATTGCGCAAGCGCTTATTTCAGAACCTTCCGTGCTTGTGTTAGATGAACCGACGACCGGGCTTGACCCTCAACAGATCACGCAAATCCGCGAATTGATCCGGGCGATTGGGCATCACCGTGCCGTGATCCTGTCGACACATATTTTGCCGGAAGTTTCCATGCTCTGTAATCGTGTGCTGATGATTCACCAAGGGAAGATCCTGGCAAGCGGGACCGTGGGTGAGCTCGAAGCGTTTCTGAAAGACCGCGAGGTGATCCACATGATGATTAAAGAACGGGCGCATATGGAAATCGCGCTCCGTCTTTTGAGATCTTTTCCCGGCATTGAGGATCTCAAGGCAACGGAAACTTCTAGAAAAGAGATCTCCATTTCTTTTGAAACGACGTGCGATGAAGATCTCAGATTGAAGATTTCAAAACTGCTGGTCGAAAACGACATTTCTCTGATTGAGATCCAGCGGGTTCCGTTGACATTGGAAGATATTTTCCTGGGCCTTCTCAAACAGGGGAAATTCGCGCAGCGGTCCGGAGGTCATGTATGAACAAAATCCTGGCGATAGCAAAGAGGGAGTTCGCAAGCTATTTTCATTCGTGGATTGGGGTGTTAACAGGGGTGATGTTCTTGCTGATCTCGGGTGTTTTTTTTGTGGTCCTTGTATTGAACTATGTGAAGATCTCCATGAATCCCCAGCAATTTGGTTTATCGAATTTTTCCGGGATCAGCCAGACCCAGTTTGTTTTCGGATCTTTTTTTACAAATCTGAATGTCTTGCTTCTTTTTATGGTCCCTATTTTGACCATGCGGTCTTTTGCCGAAGAACGACGGCAGGAAACCCTGGAAATCCTTTTCACTTATCCGTTATCGGATTTTGAAATTGTCATCGGGAAACAACTCGGGATCATTTGGTTTTTTGAAGTTTTGATGCTTCCCTTGCTCGGCTATATGGCGGTGTTTTATTGGATCGGCGGGCAGTTTGATTGGGGGCCGACGCTTCTTGGCTTCCTGGGGTTTTGGTTTTTGGGCATGGCTTATCTTGCGGCTGGTGTTTTTATCTCAACCTTGACCAAGCATCCGGTGGTAAGTGCCTTGGGGACGTTCAGCATTTTGGTTTTATTCTGGATCTTTGAGTGGGTGGCCGGTATTACCGACGGTATCTGGGGAAGGATTTTTTCGGAGCTTTCTCCGTTGGACCACTACAAAAACTTTTCGGTCGGGATCTTGAGTCTCCAGGATCTGGTTTATTTTTTATTTTTCTTTTTTTATTTTTTATTCCTGACGCTGCGTTCCATTGAGACAAGGCATTGGAAGACTTCATGAGACAATTTTTTCTAAGGTTCCAACTTTTTTTTGAGGCGGTGATTTTGATCGCGACGCTGGGGTTGGTTTTTGCCTTGATCCATCCGTTTTATCACCGCTGGGATTTTACTCGGGAAAAAATCTACTCGCTTCCCAATGCCACGGCGGGCGTTCTCCGTGATTTAAAGGGGAAAAGAATCGATTTGCTGCTTTTCTTCCAAAAAGAAGATCCGATGCGTCAAAGCCTTGATGTTTTTCTGAAGGAATGCCTGCGGCATCATCCTGATTTTCACTTTGATTTTTATGACCCGAACCGGCGTCCGCAGCTTGCCCGCAAATTTAATATCACTCAGGCGAGGACGATCATTCTGAGAGCCGAAAATCGGGAAGAGCGGCTGGTGAATCCGGACGAGGAGGGTTTTACGAATGCGTTCCTGAGGCTTTTGCATCCCAGGGATATGAGCATTTGTTTTGTAAACGGTCATGGCGAGGTGGATATTTCTTCGGGTGATCCGACCGGGTATCTGAAATTTCGTACTTCGCTCGAAGGTTATAATGTCAAAGTCCATGAGATCGTGCTTTTACGCGATCATGTTCCGGATTCCTGTCAGGTGGTTGTGCTTGGCGGGCCTCATTTGGAATTGGAGCCTGCGGAGCTCGAAGACCTTGACAAGGCTTTTGAAAACGGGAAGAGCCTTTTCTTGATGTTCGATCCGATGGATCCCGGAACCGGGAAAGCCTTCGTGAATTTTTCAAAAAAATTCGGTATCGAATTAGGAGAAAATGTTATTGTCGATAAAGTAAGCCGCCTGACGGGCGGTGATTTTCTCATGCCGCTCGTGAACCAGTACGTGACAGAGCATGCGGTTTCAAAGAACATCAAACGCGCCTCTTTTTTTCCGTTAATACGCAGTGTTCAGCCTTCCACCGAAGGTCCTCCTGAGGACCTTGAAGTGACGCCGCTTGCACTGACGAGCGACGGGAGTTGGGCTGAAACCGATTTGTCAAAATTAGAAAGTGGAACCGCCGTTTTTGATGTCAAGACTGATATCGCGGGCCCCATGCCCATTGCGGTTGCGGTGGAACCGAAAGCGGAAAAGGCAAATCAACCCGGCAGGATCATCGCCGTCGGCGACAGTGATTTTTTGTCGAATGCCTATTTGGATCTCTCTGGCAACAGAGAACTTGGATTAAGCATGATCCGGTGGCTTACGAAAGATGACCGTTTTATCGATGTCAGACGTCCGGAACTCCGTTTCCAGCCCCTGCTTCTTGATGTGCCGAAACGCACAGCATTATTGACGATCGTGCTTGGGGTTTTTCCTGTAATCTTCTTCATCTTTGGGTTTCTCTACCTTCTTTTCAGATCCAGGAATTCATGAACTTCGGCAGGACAATCATTTTCAGCATTCTTTTCGCCTTGGTCGTTGGGGTCTATGGTTATCAGCAGCATCTTCAAAAACAGGCTCTTGTTAATGTCCCCGATGAAGTGAATCGGAAAGTCTTTTTCGAAAAATCAAACAAGATCCGACAAATCGAGATCCTTGATCACGTTAAAAATTCCAGAATTGTGCTTCGGAATAACGATGGAAAGTGGTCGCTGGAGTCTCCGGTCCGGTATCCCGCGGATTTTAATATAGTGGAAGGGCTTGCGATGACCGCGCGGTGGTTCGGCAAACAACCGAGATTGCGCGCCGAAAAAGATTGGGAAGAATACGGCCTGGCAAAGCCGGAGGTTGAGATGATGTATGAGGTGACGGGCAAGAAAGCGGAGAAACTTTTGATCGGAGCAAAATCACCGATCGGGGATGCGGTCTTTTGCAAATGGGATTCCGAGCGCGGTTATTTTTTGATTCCCAGCGCAGCCAAGGCAGCTTTGCTGCAAAGCGTTTATAGTTTACGCGAGAAACGTGTTTTTCGTTTGCCGGAAGAAGCCTACGGCAAAGTTTCTGTGGAAATGGGAAAACACAGTTACCAATGGAAAAGAGATCAAGGGGATTGGTTCTGGCTGGAACCGGTTTCCAAATTCGGCAAAAAAATCCCCATCGAGAGAATGAGATTGATCTTGAATGCCCTCCAGAATCTTTATATTAAGGAATATCTGGATGAAAATAAAAAATCCAAAGCCGAACTTGGTTTTTTTATCATCCATGATCGTATCCGGATCGAAGCAGGGCCTGGCGTATCGGAAGTGTTTCACTTCGGGAATGAGGTGCCTGAGAAAAATGCCTACTATGGATTTCGCGAGGGGGAAGACGTTGTCTTTCTCATCGATCGCGAAAAGGTTTTTGAATTTCTGGATCTGCTGGAAGCAATTGAGAAAGGCAAGATCTTTTCGGTCGAGAAGGTGGCGTCATGAGTGCGGTTTCAAATATCCAGGAATTAAAACGATCGATCCGGGAAACCGCGGACAAAGCGGGGCGTGACCCTGCCGGGATCGGCCTTGTTATCGTGACCAAAACCGTTTTGCCTGAGAAAATCTTGGAAGCTTATGGAGCGGGGGAGCGGGATTTTGGCGAAAACCGTGTGCAGGAATGGCAGGATAAAAAAGAGACTCTTCCGACAGACATTCGTTGGCATTTGATCGGGCATCTCCAAACCAATAAAGTGAAATATGTGGTCGGCAAAAGCACATTAATCCATTCGCTGGACCGACTGGAGCTTGCGGACGCGATTGAAAAACAAGCCGCAGGCAAGGGGATTGCGGAAGTTCCGTGTCTTGTGCAGGTCAATATGTCCGGAGAAGAAAGCAAATTCGGCCTGGATCCGGCACAAGTGGAAAGTTTCATGAAACAGATAACAGGAAAATCCGCGATTAAAATCAAAGGGCTCATGACGATTGGTCCTTTGACAGAAGATGAGGCGAGAATCCGTGACTGTTTTCGGAAGACCCGCCAACTTTTTGAAGATCTCAGCATGCGATTCCGGGAACATCACTGGGAAGTGCTTTCGATGGGAATGTCGGCTGATTATAAAATTGCCATTGAAGAAGGAGCAAATATGCTTAGAATTGGATCTTTAGTCTTTCCGCGAGGAGCAGTCAAATGAGGAAGCTAGGGTCTAAAAAAATCGGATTAGTCGGCGTCGGAAATATGGGGACTTCTATTCTTGAGGGGATTCTCAAGAACAATATTCTAACCCATTCAAATATATGGGTTTATGATAAGATCTCAGAAAAGGCAAAAAATTTTTCAAAAAAAACCCACGTTCATATTGCATCGTCGATCAAAGAACTTTGCCAGAAAACAGATGTTCTTCTCTTAGGGATCAAACCGCAGGATTTTTCGGATTTTGCGTCTATGAATAAAAGTTTCCTGAAAAAAAAGCACTGTATCATTTCCATATTGGCGGGTCTTACGACAGAAAGGATCCAAAAAGCGCTTGGGAAGGAGCTTTTTGTGGTTCGGGCGATGCCGAATTTGTGCGCAAAGGTCGGCGAATCGATGACGATTCTCTGCGGTAAAAACAGAGGCTGGCTTTCTTATGCAAAAATCCTTTTTGCGGGATGCGGTGTTGTGGCGGTGCTGCCGGAAAAAAAACTGGATCTTGTCACGGCCGTGAGCGGCAGTGGTCCTGCCTATTTTTTCCATCTTATGGAATTGATGACAGATTTTGGCGTCAAACAGGGATTGCCGGAAAAAGTGGCGGCGACCTTAGCAGTCCAAACCGGCGTCGGTGCAACGCTTCTGGCCAAAGGATCTGAATTTTCCTGCCAAGCACTTCGAGAAAAGGTGACTTCCAAGAAGGGGACGACGGAAGCGGCGTTGAATATTTTAAAACAAAAAAAATTCGGGAAAATTTTTCATCAGGCGCTTAGGGCAGCGATGAGACGAAGTCGCGCGCTTCGAAGGAGGATGTAATGTTCGTGTTCGGGATTTTCTTTCAAGGTCTTGCAATGCTTGTCAATGGCATCTGTACCATTTTCTATTGGCTTATTTTTGCGAGGATTATTCTTTCGTGGTTTCCGGTGGATCCTTTTTCGAGTCCTATACAGCTTCTGAACCAGGTGACGGATCCGATCCTGGAACCGCTCCGGCGGTTGCCGCTCCGGATCGGGATGCTGGATTTGTCGCCGCTCGTTGCATTTTTTATTCTTTATATCACCAATCAGGTTCTTGTCACTCTTTTATTGAGACTGGCTTACCAGTTTGCGGGGAGGTAATCATGACGATGAAACGTTTTCAGAAGAAACAAAATCCTTTAATGGAACCTATCGATAAATGTCTGGCTTATTTGCGAAAAAAAAATTCCTTTCAGCCGGATATCGCTTTGATTCTTGGAACAGGACTCGGGAATCTTGCGAAACGGATCAAAGCGGAGAAGGTTTTTGCCTATGAAGAACTGCCTTTTTTTCCAAAGACAACGGTGCAATCACACGGAGGCAATCTGATCCTCGGGGAACTTGGCGGAAAAAAGATCGCGGCCATGGAAGGACGATTTCATTTTTATGAGGGGTATTCACTGGCAGAAGTGACGTTCCCGGTTCGGGTTCTCAGGCAGATGGGTGCAAAGACGCTGGTGGTGTCAAACGCGGCGGGCGGGCTCAACCTCAGCTATAAAAAGGGCGAGATCGTTCTCCTTACGGACCATATTAATTTTATGGGCGTCAACCCGCTTGTGGGTCCGAACGCGGACAAACTTGGACCGCGGTTTCCGGATATGTGCGAACCTTACTCAAACCGACTCATTGATCTAACGGTTAAGGCTGCTAGGGAACAAAAGATTTTCGTGAAGCAGGGCGTTTATATTGGGGTAACAGGGCCTTGCCTTGAGACAAGAGCGGAGTATCGCATGATGAAAAATCTTGGTGCGGATCTTGTCGGAATGTCCACCGTACCTGAAGTGATCGTGGGAGTGCATATGGGCATGGAAATCCTTGGTGTAAGCATTGTGACCGATACTTGTGATCCGGATCACTTGGAACCAGTCAATATTCAGGAAATTATCAAAACAGCCAATGAGGCCGGCCCAAAACTCGATAAATTGATTGGCGCGGCAATCGCGAAATTCTAAGGCACCTAAAGTACAACACACCATGGTAAAACCCTTTTGTTAAGTGTGATGTGTTGGTGATGGTAGGAGTGAATGATGACACAGGAAAAAGAAAAAAATTATAAAGAGACGCTGAACCTGCCCCAGACGGCGTTTTCCATGAAGGCGAATCTGGCTCAGCGAGAGCCGGAGATGTTGAAGTTGTGGCAGCAGGAGGGCGTGTATCAGGAAATTCGAAAGAAGTCTGCCGGGAAACCGAAATATATTCTTCATGACGGTCCTCCGTATGCGAACGGCCACATCCATATCGGCCATGCGTTGAATAAAGTCCTCAAGGACCTCATCGTGAAATATCAGGCCATGCGCGGTCATGATGCGCTTTATGTGCCTGGTTGGGATTGTCACGGGCTTCCGATTGAGCACCAGTGTTTGAAAGAGATGGGGAAGCGCAAGGAAGAAGTGGATCGTGTCGAGTTTCGAAAGCAAGCCCGCAAATATGCGGAGAAATTCATCGGGATCCAGCGCGAAGAATTCAAAAGGCTCGGAATTTTCGGTGAATGGGAAAATCCTTACTTTACGATGAATTATGAATACCAGACATCCATCGCAGCATCATTCCTCAAGCTTTATGAAGACGGTTATATCGAACAACGTTTAAAACCCGTTCCCTGGTGCTTTGACTGTGAGACGGCGCTTGCCGATGCCGAGCTTGAATATGAGGACAAAGTTTCAAAGTCCGTCTACGTAAAGTTTAAAGTCGTTAAGCATTCTCTTCGCGCAAAGATCAGCCCGACGGAATTTGCCAAGTTGGGAGAGCGACCGGTTTATTTTCTTGTCTGGACGACGACCCCTTGGACTTTACCCGCCAACGTAGGTGCTGCCGTCCATCCCGAATTGCCCTATTCGTTTTTGGATCTTGAAGATGAAATTTGGATTATGGCGGATGCCCGGATATCGTTCGTCCATTCCTTAAAGCTTAAAAATCCGATGGCAGAAAGTCTTTTGAATCTAAAAGGAAAGCAGCTTGAGGGGATTGAATACGAACATCCGTTCATCGCACGTCAAGGCCGCACCATTCTAGCGGATTATGTTTCAGCGGAAGACGGTACAGGTATCGTCCATATCGCGCCGGGGCATGGCGAAGAGGATTATAAGTTCGGACATTTGGATAACGCACTACCGATCCTTTCGCCGGTAGATGCCAGGGGGAAATTTACCGAAGAATTCCCTTTTTGCAAGGGAGAACATGTTTTTAAGGCAAATCCCAAGATTACGGAACTTCTGAAAGAAAAAAAACTTCTTCTTCATGAGGCGGATCATGCGCATTCCTACCCGCACTGCTGGCGTTGCAAGAAACCGATTATTTTTCGTGCCACCACGCAATGGTTCATGAAGATCGATCACAAAGATCTTCGACAGCGTATGCTGAAGGCCATCAACGACAGCATTCAGTTTATTCCGGATTGGGGTAAAAACCGTATTGGCGCCATGGTGGAAACCCGGCCGGAATGGTGTCTTTCCCGTCAACGTTATTGGGGTGTGCCGATTCCGATTATTCGATGCAAACATTGTACCCATGTTCATTTTGTAAAAGAATCCAAGACTAAAATTCTTGAATGGTTCAAAAAAGAGGGTGCGGATGCTTGGTTTGTGTATCCGGCAGAGCATTTTTTGCCCTCAGGAATGAAATGTCCGAAATGTCAAAAAAGCGAATTCGAAAAAGAAACCGATATTATCGATGTTTGGTTTGATTCGGGAGTGAGTCATCAGGCCGTGCTTCGGCAGCATTCGGGACTGCAATATCCGGCGAGTCTCTATCTCGAAGGGTCGGACCAGCATCGCGGGTGGTTTCAAAGCGCGTTGACGACAGCCGTCGCGCTGGAGGGACAAAGCTCATTCAAAAGTGTTTTGACACATGGGTTTGTAATGGATGGGCAGGGGAAGAAAATGTCCAAATCCGCGGGAAATGTGGTGACGCCTCAGGATGTGATGAAAGAGTTTGGCGCGGATGTGCTGCGGCTCTGGGTGACATCCTGCGATTACCAATTTGATGTTCGTTTGTCGAACGAAATTCTCAAACAGTTGGTGGATACCTATCGAAAGATTCGCAATACTTTCCGTTATCTGCTTTCAAATTTATATGATTTTGATAGCACAAAACATTCGATTTCGTATGAAAAAATGGATCCCCTTGATCGATGGGCCATGGTCAAGACGGATAAGCTGGTAAGGACCGTAACCGATCTTTACGATCGCTTTGAGTTCCATCAAATCTATCGCGAAGTTTACAACTTCTGCGTTGTGGATTTGAGCGCTTATTATCTGGATGCCTTGAAGGATACGCTTTATACGGCAGCTCCGGATTCCTGGTTGCGGCGTTCGGCCCAGACCGCGTTGCTATACATTTTGTCGCGTTTGGTGAAGATGGTGGCGCCGATTATGCCTTTTACCGCGGAGGAGGTGTGGCGGTCCTATGTGATGGAGGCAGGCGTTCCGTCGGTGCATGCGAGCGCCTGGCCGGCTGCATGTGACGGAAAAGAAGACAGTGAATTTCAATCCTGGGAGCACATCCGTGAGATCCGCGATGCAATCACGCCATTTCTTGAAAAGCAGCGCGAGAACAAATTGATCGGTGCCGGACTTGAAGCCAAGGTGATCTTCACTGCAGAAGATCCGAAATCGGTCGAAATATTACATAGATATGAAAAAGAACTTACTCGCGTTTTTGTCGTGTCCCAAGTTGTCTTGGAGACGAAGGTTTTGGAAGGTATGGAGACCGCAGAAAGTTTTTCCGCGGTGTTCCAGACAAAATTGAAATGGAATATTCTCATTGCCAGGGCGGATGGAAAAAAATGCATTCGCTGTTGGAATTATTCTTCATTTGTAGGCCGCGATTCTGAGCATGGGGACTTATGTCCCAAATGCATTGACGCGATTCGTGGAGCACGCACCTAGTACAACAAAGGGGAAAACCCTATTTTGAAAAAGTTATGCTTTTTCATGTAAAAACTCCAAGAGCCGTTCTTAAGAAATCCTTGATCGGTCTCATCCTTTTCTTTCTGGGCGGCCTTGCGGCTTATCTGTTTCCTTTTTGCCTGCCTCGAAATGTTGAACAGCAGTGGGGGCATCATCCCTTGCTTCCTATTTTTATCATGACCGTCATTTTTTTGGCGGCCTATAAGCCCATTGAAAAGTTTGTGAAGTGGTTTCTTGAAAAGTATCTTTTTCATAAGAAAAGCTTGGCGCAAATGACTCTCATGAGCTTGGCCGAGGATCTCGCCGTAAATTTGGATCTTCAGGAATTAGCCAATCTTGTAGTAAACACGTTTGGAGAAGTCCTGCACCTCAAAACGGTGGCGTTATTAGTCCCGGATCCACTTGCGAATAATTTTGAAGTAGCTTCGGCTTACGGCTGGCAGATTTCGGCGTCCAAGCGTCTAAGGCTTGCTGTGGATTCTCCGCTTGTGAAGCTTGTCCATCAGGCCGGACCGCATGTGCTTGTGCGAGGGTTGCTTCTTCAGAGCCTTTCTTGGCAAGAAGCGAATACCCTCTCTCGTGATTTTGATTCATTACAAGCCGGATGGATCATTCCTCTTTTCGTCAAAGGGGAGCTTGTGGGCTTGATTGCGTTTGGATCTCTTTACCCGGATGTCGTGTTCGATCAAGGGGATTTTCATTTTTTTCGCGAATTTGCTGCGTCAATCGCCAAATGCATTCATAATGCCTTGATCGTCAAGAGATTGAAGCGGTTGAATTTTGATTTGCAGGATTCTCAATCGCAATGGATCCAGAAGACGAAATTAAATGCGATAGAAAAATTGGCCGCGGGTATAGCACATGAAATTCATAACCCTTTGGCGATCATTTCAGGTAAGGCGCAGGTCCTTTTGATGCAAAAGGGGCCCAAACAACTTGAACCGAACGTTCAGGATGCCTTGAACGCCATAGTGAAGCAAACAAGACGAGCTGCCGATATTACAAGGAAACTTCTTATGTATTCTCAGGGCTCTCATGGGCCTCAGGAATGGATTTCCTTGGAAAAGATCCTTGATGAGACGCTGGCCTTGGTCTCCTATCAGGCGTCTCTGGACCAGATTGAGATCACGAGGAACTTGGATCCTGAAGTGCCTCAGTTTTACGCGAATATCCAAGAAGTGCGTGAGGTTTTTCTGAACTTGCTTCTCAATGCGGTTGAGGCGGTCGGATCTTCAGGAAAGATCGTGATGGAGATCAAATATCGTCGCGACGAGGAGCTGATCGAAATTATTTGTTCAGATTCGGGGCGAGGGATCGCGCCGGAGCATATAGACAAGGTATTTAACCCGTTTTTTACCACGCGGCACGAAGCTGTCGGGCTGGGACTTTTTGTAACCAAACAAATTGTGCACCGTAATGGCGGTTCGATTCGCGTTGAAAGCCATGCCGGCGAAGGGAGCATGTTCATTATCCAACTGCCTTGTTCAAAAGAATGTGTGCGAAAGGATGACTCAAAAAAAGAGGACTCATCCTCCATGATCGCAGAAGCAAAGGAATAAACGGTTCTGAAGCAATCATAAACATTGAATCGAAATCAAGCCGGAGGAAACAGTTATGATGAGAAAATTATTAGTAGTTGATGATGAAATCGAAATATGCGAATTTTTGAAGTCTTTTTTTGAAGATCGTGATTTTAAGGTGGTGACTGCAAGCAGCGGAGAGAAAGCGCTGGATCAGGTAGCTCAATTCCAGCCGGATGTCGTGCTGTTGGATATCCAGATGCCGGGTATGGATGGTTTGCAGGCCTTGAAAAAAATCAAAGAAAGTAATGCCCGGACAAAAGTAATTATGGTGACTGCCGTTGAAACGCAGGAAAAAATCGAGGAGGCGATGCGGCTTGGCGCTGATAATTACATCACGAAGCCGTTGAGTCTGGAATATCTTGAAAAAGATGTCCAGGACAAGATCGAGCTTTTATCCCAGGGAATGCAGCAAAACAGTTCTCCCCGATAGAATAACCGATTGGAAAGGGATTTCTTACCAAGAGTCTTATGCCCACACCGCAACGACTTGAGTCTTTGAATCGTGGCAAGTTTGATTATCAAGAAGTTCTTCGGGACGTGGCCCGAAGCATGGTTCGGCTCAAGAGGCCCGATCGTCTGCTTAAACTCATCACCCGTTTTATCGATCGACAGTTTGGCCTGACGCATACATCCTTGCTGGTTTTTGATACCAAAAGAAACCGCTATGTTTTCGTCAATTCCAAAGGTGCGAGGCGCTTTCCGGTTGGATTGATCAAGATGGACGTGAATCATCCTCTCATCCAATGGTTTTCTGATTCCAGGAAAAAGCAGTCAATGCCCAAAGACTTTCTTTTTCTCTCGGATGTCAAAAAAATGCTTTCTCGTGCGGAATTCCGGATGGCATCCGATTCACGGGGGGATCAATTGACGGGTATCCAGAAGGCAATGAAGAACCTGAATGCCGAATTGATCATTCCGGGTTATTTCAAAGACACGTTGGTGGGAGTGCTCATTTTGGGAAAGCGTGTGAATGGACGCTGTTTTACCAAACAAGAGGTCATATTTTTTCAAACCCTTGCGCATGATTGCTCCATGGCTGTCAAAACTGCGGAATACAACCAAAATCTTGTCGAACAGAACCGTGAACTGGAAAGACGTCTTGAAGAAATCGAAGGGCTGCGTCGCAAGGAGCAGAGGACTTATTACGAGATCATGCGATCCCTGGCCGAAGAAGTTCATGCGAAAGAGCCCTGTATTTTCGGGCATGTTTCAGAAGTCGAAAAACTCGGGTTGATGACAGCCCGGGAAATGGGGATCGATCTTTCGGGGCGCACCAAAGACATCCTTTCCGCAGCTTTGATTCTTCATGATGTCGGAAAAATCGGGATCCCGGACAATATTCTTTTTAAACCGGGGCAATTGACCATGGAAGAATGGAACATTATGAAAAGCCATGTCGAAAAGGGTGCCCGGATTCTGGAACCGCTTACGGACTTTAAGCGAGTGCGCGAGATTATCATGGCGCACCATGAACGTTTTGATGGAACAGGCTATCCCCGGGGTCTCAAGGGGGAAGAGATCCCTATTGAGGCTAGGATCATCTGTGTTGTGGACAGTTTTCATGCCATTGTTTCGACACGTTGCTACAGGGACGGCCGTTCTATCGAATCAGCCGTTCAAGAAATCCGCAACTGTTCCGGGACTCAGTTTGATGCGGTCGTGGTGGATGCCTTTTTGCGCGCTTTAAGGAAAGGACTTCATAAAAAGGGTGCTGTTCCGGATGTCCTTGGGGATTATGCCGGCAGGTAAGCTACAGACAGGCGGGTGCAGTTAGCGCTTGCTTCCTCTGGCAGGCATCAGTATAATGTCGCCTCAAATTCATGGAAAGCAGGTTTAAATTTATGCCAAAAGCAACGAAAAAAGCAAAAAAAACATCCAAGAAGCTTTTTAAAAAGCAGGCAAAAAAATCCGTAAAAAAGTTTGTAAAAGCATCCAAGACGAAAAGACTTTCAAAAAAAGAACTGGATATCTATAAAAAACTTCTTATGGAACTTCGAAAAAAAATCTCCGGGGATCTCCGGCAAATCGAAGGAGATACCTTGAATACCAACCAGCGTGATTCTTCCGGTGATCTCTCAGGATATAGTTTCCATATGGCAGATATGGCGAGTGATAATTACGATCGTGAGTTGAACATCGGGCTTGCTTCCAATGAACAGCAGATATTGAATGACATCGATGTTGCCTTGAAAAGGATCGAAGAAGGAACTTACGGTTTTTGCGAAATCACCGGAGAGGCAATTCCTAAAAAACGTCTTCTTGCCATGCCCTACACGCGTCTTTCCAAAAAGGCGCAAGAAGATGAGGAGAAAACAAAACGTCATCCGTGATTTTTTTCTATGGTCTCGTAGGGTTTGTAGTTCTCACTGATCAATTCTCCAAATTCCTGGCACTACGTTATCTTTCGTTACAAACATCCATATCTGTTATCCCGCAGGTTTTAGATCTTACTTTGCTGATGAACCCCGGGGTGGCATTCGGACTTTTCAGCGGCTATACGCCAATCCTTTTCGGGGTCATCACAATCAGCCTGGCTTTTTTATTTTTGTTTGTTAATCGTTCCCACCATGATTCAAGCCTGCTCGCTCGATGGGGCCTGAGCCTGATCTTGGGGGGTGCGATCGGAAACTGGATCGACAGGCTGCGGTTTGATGCCGTCATTGATTTTATCGATTTTAGGATCTGGCCGGTTTTCAATCTTGCGGATTCCGCCATTTCAATCGGCGTTTGTCTTTACATCCTATCCATGCTGAAGCCTGAGAGAACGAATATTCCACACTCAGACGAGCATTCCGAGAACATTTGTTTTCCGACTGAAAAGGAAAAATGAAGTCCGTTCTTTTTTCTTTCGGATCCATCCACCTTTATTCTTACGGACTTTGTATCGCGATCGGTGTCTTGTTGGCTCTTTTTCTCATGGAACGACGCGCGAAAAAGGAAGGATTCCCCGGGGTCGATCATGTATTTGATCTGACTTTTTCTGTTTTAATCTGGGGATTTGCGGGCGCGAGACTTTTTTATGTGGCGCAGGACTTTCCTTTTTATTGGAGAGAACCCTTTAAAATATTCGCAGTGTGGGAGGGAGGGCTTATTTTTTATGGTGGTGCGATCTTTTCCATCTTTGGTTTTTGGCTTACCGTCCGAAAAAAGAGCCTGCCTTTCTGGCGTTCGATGGATTTCATCATCCCGTATGGTGTTTTAGTACATGCCTTCGGAAGAATCGGTTGTTTTATGAATGGCTGCTGCTACGGCAAGGTCTGCGATTTTCCTTGGTGCGTGAAGTTCCCGGAAGTGGCGCACAAAGTGCACCCGACCCAACTTTATGAAGCGGCTTTTGATTTGCTTCTTTGTGTGTATTTGTTATCACGGAGAAAAAAGTTTCACTTTGAAGGACAGATCGCACTTCTTTATTTTCTTCTTTACGGCGTAGGCCGCTATCTTATCGAATTTTTCCGTGAACCGTCCTGGCTTTGGCTCGGGTTGACCTCCAATCAATGGCTCAGCGTGGCGATCGCCGTGGTTTCATTTGTTTTTTTCAAATTGAAACAGAGAAAAGTCACATAATCCCGGCCATGGTAAAAAAACGTTCTCAAGAGTTTATTGTCAAACCCGCGGAAGCAGGAAACCGTTTGGATGTTTATCTCGCCAAACAAATGGCGGCGCAGCATTCGCGTGCACATCTCCAAAAAATGATCAAAAACGGTGCCGTGCTTGTGAACGACCAAGGAACAACGCCTCACTATCCGGTTAAGGAAGGCGACAAGATCGATGTGGAAAAACTGGATGCGCCCGCGGAAGACCTCCCGGCTGAATCGATCCCGCTGGAAATTGTTTATGAAGACGACGATTGCCTTGTGGTGAATAAAGTTCCTGGGATGGTTGTTCATCCGGCTCACGGAAATCCGAACCATACTCTCGTGAATGCGCTTCTCTTTTATGTGCAGAATCTTGGAAATTCCAAGGACAAAGTTCGGCCCGGGATTGTACACCGTCTTGATAAAGATACCTCCGGACTTTTGGTGGTTGCGAAAAATGATCGCGCGCATGCCAGGCTCGCCAAACAATTCAAAGACCATACCATTGAGCGCGTTTATCATGCCATTGTTCGAGGTGTGGTGCAGCATGATGAAGGGGTTTGCGAAGAACCTGTCGGACGCGCTTTTCTAAACAGGAAAAAAGTGGTGGTTCGTCCTTCAGGGGGAAAGGATGCCATTACTTTTTTTCGTGTCCTGAAACGATTTCCGAAAGCAACGCTTGTTGAAATACGCCCGAAGACCGGCCGCACACACCAGATCCGAGTACACTTTGCTCATATGGGTCATCCTGTCCTCGGAGACACCTTTTATGGGATTCCTTTTCCGCCCATTCAGCGTCAGGCACTTCATGCCTCTTCCATCGGTTTTGTGCATCCCAGCACTAAAAAGCATATTTTCTTGACGAGCGACCTTCCGGCGGATATGCAGGGTCTATTGAGGTTTCTTGAATCTTGTGACCATTAAAATGCTTCTGAATAGTCTTCATGTTCTATGCAAAGCCTCCGCGAAGGTGTTCGGGTGTTCAAAAAAAGGACTTGAATGAAACAGAGCTCCAGAACCATGCTTGTCTTGGTGCTTCTTTGCCTGCTTTTTTGGGTATCGCTGAATGCTGCCTTGATGGAAAGACCGGATATTGTTTTTTACGAGAAGAAAAAACGAAGCAGCATGACCTACCCTTTGGAAGATTATTTTAAGCGGGAAGGCAACCCCGCCCCGTCGGAAATCCGGGCAGCTGAGGCTTGTCTTCGCGGGCACATTGCGACATGGGAAGTCGTCGGGGATGTTCTGTATTTAAAGAACGTAAAATCACCCGACGGCAAAAAAATAGTCTTACGGAAAATATTCCCCAATAACTCCGAAAAAAATATCAAGGCTTTTTGGTTTTCGGATATCCTTTTCTTGCTGGGGCCTCACGTGGGGGATCATTATATTTTTCTCGATATAAAAAAAGGAGTGGTTCAAAAGGAATATAGACTTTCGGGAGAAGAGTTTTTTAATATTGTGGATGAAATTTCGAATAACAAAGAGTTGAGAAACCCCCGAATGAGTCTTTTGAGAAATGTTTTAGTAAGGTATCAGGATCGAAAAAAACATCGTAAGTCCGTTTAGTCAAAATGTGTCCTAGGAGTATGCCGTCGTTGCTTCAGCACTGGAAAATCTTTCCGTTGCAGGTATGAGGATCAAAGCAATTTTGAGATACCTCCAGCCGTTGCCCTCATGCAAAGAGCTCTAAAATTAATAGAGTCACCGGGCCAGTTCGCTTATAATCTAGTCTTGTGAATCCCATCCATTGGTTTTTTCTTATCGGAACAGTGGCCGTGTCTGTTGCCTTTGCTTTTTACGGGCAATGGGTATTGTGGCGATATGCTCAGTCGTCCCACCAGACGGTTGTCACTGGTTGCGAAGTAGCGCGTTTTGTTCTAGACCAGGCTGGATTGGTTCATATCAGTGTGGCGCCGCTGGGGCCTTCCATGGAGCCCTCTTCGGCGGAGGGGCTGTTGCTTGATCCAAGGATCTATGAAGGACGTGATTTTCTTTCGATTTTGCAGGCTGCTCGTCAGGCGTTTCTCAAAAGTCAGTTGTCAAATGTTACGTTTTGGATTCGACTGAAAAAAAGGATTGCTTTTATCAATTGGTTTCTGGTTCTGAGCGGCTGGGTGCTTTTGGTTCTTGGAAATTTTTTTGCACCTCTCCGGTTTTTTATCAACCTCGGGCTCGGATGCTTTTGTGTGGTGATGCTCTTGGCCATTTTTGATCTGCCGTTTGAGGTGGAGGTGGCGGAAAGGACTTCAGCCTTGATCAAGCGTTACGGACATTTTCAGCATAATGAAATGATGTGCCTCAAGAAGATCAACCAGGCCAGGGCTTTTTGGGGATTGACCGCGATTGTTCTGGCTCCCTTTCAATGTTTTTATTTTTTAGGCAAGAACGGAAAAATCTATGGCTCTGAAAAATCTACGAGAATTTATCGAAACGCTTCGTGAAAACGGAGAGATGGTGGATGTGAATGTCTCTGTGGACCCTCAGCTTGAGGTGACGGAGATCTATGACCGCATCGTAAAAAAAGAAGGGCCTGCGCTTTTCTTCAAACATGTCAAAGGCTCTTCGGTCCCGCTTGTGATCAATCTCTTCGGCTCTTGGAAGCGGATGGCGATGGCTTTGGGTGTAAAAGATATTTCTGAAGTTACGGAACGGGTTCGTTTGTTTTTAGATCTCAAAGTGCCGCAGGGTTTATTGGAAAAGCTGGCGATGATCCCAAAGCTTAACGAACTTTATGCGGTCATCCCGAAAATGATCAAGCACGCTCCCTGCCAAGAAGCGGTGATTCGTGTGGGGGAAGGGCCGATACTTGAGAAGTTACCCATTATCCAGTGCTGGCCCAAAGATGGAGGTAAGTTCATTACTTTTCCGCTGGTGATTACAAAGGACCCTGAGACCGGCAAACGCAATATCGGACTCTATCGGATGCATGTTTATGATGACAAGACGACCGGGATGCATTGGCAGATCCATAAAGACGGGGCAGATCATTTCCGAAAACTCGGAAAAGGGAATCATAAACGTTTACCCGTTGCTTGTGTGATCGGAGCGGATCCGGCGACCATGTTCGCAGCGGCATGTCCGTTGCCGAGCGGCATGGATGAAATAATGCTGGCGGGATTCCTCCGGACGAAGCCCGTGGAACTTGTAAAATGCAAGACCATTGATTTGGAAGTGCCGGCCGAAGCTGAGATTGTGCTTGAAGGTTATGTGGAAGAAGGGGAGATGCGTCTTGAGGGACCGTTCGGAGATCATACGGGTTTTTATTCGAGGGCCAAGGATTTTCCTGTCTTTCACATCACATGCATGACACATCGGAAGGATCCGGTTTATGTGACGACCGTTGTCGGACGTTCGCCGATGGAAGATTGTTATATGGGCAAGGCCATTGAGCGGATCTTTCTGCCTATCATCCAGAAACAGTTTCCGGAGATCACCGATATTCATCTCCCATGGGAAGGGGCGTTCCATAACTGTCTGATTGTGGCCTTGCGTAAAAGTTATCCGGAACAGGGAAAGAAAATCATTCATGCCTTGTGGGGTCTTGGACAGATGATGTTTTCAAAAATGATCATCGTGCTGGATCATGATACGGATATCCAGAATCTGCAAGAGGTGTCATGGCGCGTGCTGAATAACATGGATCCGAAACGCGATATGGTGTTTGGGGAAGGACCGCTGGATGAACTGGACCATGCGGCCCCCAGAGATTTCGGAGGTTCCAAGATCGGGATCGATGCGACACGCAAAACCGAAGCCGAAGGCATGGAACGCCCCTGGCCCGAGGATATCGTGATGGATGAAGAGATCCGGAAAAGGGTTGCGGCACGGTGGCGGGAATATGGACTGGATGAAAAATATCTTTACTAAGGCAGGTATTTTTCTGGAAATGATCAAATTTGAGCATTCGATTTTTGCCCTGCCTTTTGCGTACCTAGGACTTTTTTTTGCGGAAAAGAAAGTGCCAAGCTTTTTTCTTTTTTTTTGGATCACGATGGCGATGGTGAGCTTTCGAACGATGGCGATGGGGCTAAATCGGCTGATGGACCGCTCGCTTGATGCGGAAAATCCAAGGACTCAAGCGCGTGCGCTTCCTGCAAAAAAAATTCGGATTTCGGTAGTTTGGTTGTTGGTGTCGCTATCTTTTTTGATCTTTGAATGGAGTGCTTTCAAACTTGGGATCATGTGCCTGTGGCTTTCGCCGGTTCCATTAGTGCTGGCTGTCATCTATCCTTTCACCAAAAGATTTACCTGGCTTTCACATTTTATGCTCGGCCTGATTCTTGGAATTGCTCCATACGGTGCTTGGATCGCGAGTCGGCAGGAATTTTCATGGGTGCCGGCTTTTTTGACTTTGGGAGTGACCGTGTGGGTGGCGGGTTTTGATATGATCTACGCTTTACAGGACGTGGAATTTGACAGAGCCAAAGGACTCTTTTCATTCCCTGCAAAGTTTGGTGAAAGAAGAACGCTTCAAGTCACGAGGGGGCTGCATGCAGCGAGTGTGATTTGTTGGGCGGCTGCTGGCTTTTTGAATGAAATGGGGCTGATCTATTGGCTCGGTTTGATTCTTGCGACTTATTTTTTGATTCGCGAATACCAGATCATCAAGTCGTTTGGTATCGCAAAGATCCATGAGGCTTTTTTTGTGATGAACGCCATTGTGAGTACGGCGATCTTTTTAGCGGCGGTGTTGGATATACTTGGGAAAAGGGGATAAAGTAAAAACCATGAAACCTTATGTAGTAGCGATCACTGGTGCTAGCGGTGCAATCTATGGTGTGCGGTTGTTACAGGTCATGGCCGAAATGAATATGCCCGTGGAGCTTGTGATCTCAGATACGGCGAAAATTGTAATGAAAGAGGAGTTGGGGATTGAGGGAATCACCCAAGACAATAACCGGTGTTTGACTTCGTGGCCTCAAAGTCTAACACCGGGTGTTGAGAAGGGTATACATCTTCACGACTTCCACGACTTTACCGCACCGATCGCAAGCGGTTCTTATCCCGTGGCGGGCATGGTGATCGTTCCGTGCAGTATGGGAACCTTGGGAGCGATTGCTTCGGGACTCAGCCAGAATCTGATTCAGCGGGCTGCGGATTGTACGATCAAAGAGGGCCGGAAACTGGTGATTGTCCCGCGCGAAACACCGCTCAGTGTGATCCATCTCGAGAACATGCTTAAACTCGCAAGGCTCGGTGTGAGGATCGTGCCGCCGATGCCCGCCTTTTATGGGGCACAGCAACAAATATCCGATCTCGTCGATTTCATTGTGGGAAAGATTCTCGACCAACTGGGTATCTCTCATGGGCTTTATCCAAGGTGGGTCGGAAGCCTTTCGGGGGATCAAGAAGGTCTCTCATGACAACCCAGACACTACTCCGGATAGGGAAGATCCGTTATATTAATTGCCTGCCGTTTTATTTCGGGCTTGCAGAATTATTCCGTGAAAAAGGTTTTGAACAGGAAATGAGTTTTTTTGAATCTTATCCTGCTGCGATCAATGAGGCCATGCAAAATCGGGAGATCGATGCCGCGCCTATTTCCTCGTTTGAATATCTTCAGCACCAGGATGACTATGTTTTGATGCCGGATCTGGCGATCGGGGCGCGTCTTTTTGCCCGAAGCGTTCTTTTAATTTCCAAGAAAAAAATTGAATCACTCAATCATGACGTGATCGCCCTTTCCAAGGAAAGCCTTAGCTCTGCCAGTCTTTTGCGGATCCTCCTGAAACGAAAATATTTGTACCGTAATACGTTCGATCTGACCGATCAGGATCCCGAAGCCATGCTTCAGAAATATTCTGCGGCGCTTGTGATCGGGGATCAGGCGCTTTTTTGTCAGCCAAAAGAGATGATTTATAAATATGATCTCGGTGAGATGTGGCAGCATTGGACGGGCAAACCTTTTGTGTTCTCGCTTTGGGCCGTGCGCCAGGAGTTTGCCGCGCAGTATCCGGAACAGGTCAAGCTGATGGCGGTGTTGTTAAAGGAGAACCTACTGACTAATTTAAGCGATCCGGAAATGCTTTTGAAAAAAGGACTTGGGATCGCGTCCGCGGACAAACCGTTTTGTCAAATGCTGGGTTACTTTGTAAATCTTCAGTATACACTCGATCAGCATATGAAAGACGGTCTGGCCAAGTTCTTCGAATTCGCCCACGAAGAGGGTCTTGCACCTGCTCCCAAGCCCTTGAGATTTTTCTCGACATGAGCATCCAGGAAAAGATCCTCGAAAAACGTCTCGGCGGAGGGCGTCTTTCCCTGGAAGACGGACTTTTGCTTTATTCCTGCGATCTTTTGGCATTAGGCCAAGCGGCACAAGCTGTCACGCCGCATCTTTTGCCGGAGATCGTTACGTTCGTGGTAGATCGCAATATCAGCTATACCAATGTTTGCACGATCGGTTGCGACTTTTGCGCGTTTCATTGTCAGCCGAAGGCAAAGGATGCCTATCTCCTGACTAAAGAGGAGATTCTCGACAAGGTGAAAGAGCTTGTCGATCTAGGCGGGACACAAGTCCTGATCCAAGGCGGCGTTCGTTCTGATCTTACACTTGATTATTATCTTGATATGGTCCGGGCCATCCATGAAAAATTCCCAAAGATCCATATTCATTCTTTCTCAGCCGTCGAGATGGACATGCTTGCAAAAAAAAGCGGATTGCCACTGTCTGAACTTTTCCAGCAATTCAAAAAAGCCGGTTTGAATTCCTTGCCTGGCGGGGGCGCGGAAATTTTGGCGGAACGTGTTCGAAAACTGATCAGTCCAAAAAAGATATCGTCCGATCGCTGGCTCGAGGTCATGCGAACTGCTCATGAAGCCGGTTTGAAAACCACAGCGACTATGGTTTTTGGTCATGTGGAAACCTTAGAAGAAAGGGTGATGCATTTGATCCGGTTAAGGGAATTGCAGGATGAAACGAACGGTTTTCGGGCTTTCATCCCCTGGAGTTTTGTGCCATTCAAACCCGGTTCAAGATCCAGTGTTGAGACTCGAGGAAACGAAGCCGAATACTGGGCGCTGCAAGGGGTCATGCCCTCAAGCGGTGATGATTATCTCAGAACTGTCGCGATTTCGCGGCTCATGCTCGATAATTTTGAACACATCCAGAGCGGATGGTTGACAGAGGGGTTAAGGCTCGGACAGATCGCCTTGGCGTTCGGCTGCGATGATATGGGGGGAACATTGTTCGAAGATAAAGTGCTGGAACCGACGGGCATCGAAGTTCATACACGCAGGGATGATCTAATTCGTCTTATCAAAAGCGCCGGTTTAACTCCTGCCCAACGCGATACGAATTACCATGTTCTCAATATCTTTGAATCATGAACGCGGCTCTTATTCTCGAAGTTGTTAACCCGCTCCTGATCCGGAGGGTTTGTGAATTAGCCGAAGAAATTTGGCGTGAGCATTACACGCCCATCATCGGGAGAGAGCAAGTGGACTATATGCTTGAGAAGTTTCAGTCCGAGCAGTCGGTGGCGGCACAAATCCAGGCCGGATGCCTTTATTATCTAGTTAAAAACGATCAAAATGATGTGGGTTATTTTTGCGTTCAGCCTAAACGAGCTTCTAACGAATTATTTTTAAGCAAATTTTATATCAGGGCTCCAGCACGAGGCAGAGGGTATGGCAGGATAGCGCAGGATTTTATCGAGCAGTTGGCGCGTCAAAAAGGACTTGGCAAGATCATGCTGACGGTGAACAAACATAACGAAAACTCCATCAAGATCTATCAAAAGATGGGATTTGAAATCACAGAGGCGATCGTTCAGGATATCGGGAGCGGTTTTTTCATGGATGATTACCGGATGGAAAAATGCTGTTAAGATGAAAAAAAAATATACAGTACCGGACCCAAAATTCATTTGTCAGGCATTTGACTCGATCAGCCCGCGTTATGATCTGCTGAACCAGGTTCTTAGCTTTGGTATGTCCGAATCCTGGCGCAAGCGTTCGGCCAGGATCATTTTGAGTGAACCTGGTTTCTCACCCAAAAGTATTTTAGACTTGGGTTGTGGCACCGGGAAATTTCTCGAATGTTTTCTTCGGAGCAGGGCTTGGGAGCATGCGGTGGGGGTGGATTTTTCATCATCGATGCTTCAAAGAGCACGGGAAACGATTCCGGGCAATGTGCTCTGGTTGCAGGAAGATTTTGAGGCGTTGCCGTTTCTTGAATCAAGTTTTGATCTCATCATTTCGGGATTCACGCTGCGAAGCGTTCAAAAGCTTCCGGAGTTCCTTGGAACTGTCTACCGGGTCCTGAGACCCGGAGGGAAGGCAGCATTTCTCGATCTGACGCTTCCCCCGCATCCTTTGGCCCGAATGCTATGCTATCCCTATTTGAGATTCTTTTTACCCATTATGGGATGGCTTCTGTCCGGGAATCGGGCGGCCTACGATTTTCTTTCTGGTTCTGTGAGGTCTTTCCCGCCGCCTGAAAATACCATACGCCTTATGAAAACCGTGGGTTTCAGGGAATGTGACAGTAAATGCTTTGCTTTTGGCGCTGCAACGCTTATCATAGGCGGAAAATCACTTTCGGAATCATGACTCCTGAAGAAAAAATCAAACAATTAGGCTTTGTTCTACCGCCAGTACCGAAGCCTGCGGGTGTGTATCTGCCTTTCTTAGAAGCCGGCAAGATGGCCTATTTAAGCGGACAGCTTTCCAAGGACGCGGATGGAAAGATTTTTGCCGGGAAGGTGGGCAAGGATCTTACGCGGGAACAAGGTCAAGGAGCGGCGAGGCTTGCCGCACTGAATGCTCTGGCTGTCATGAAGCATTTGATCGGATTTGATAAAATTGCACACATTGTAAAAATGACGGGTTTTGTGCAAACGGCGCCGGATTTTTATGAGATTCCAACGGTGTTAAACGGGGCTTCGGAGATTTTCGGGCAGGTGTTTGGCGAGTTGGGTCAGCATGCGCGTTCCGCAGTCGGGGTTACGAGTCTTCCGATGAATGCCGCGGTGGAAATTGAACTTGTCCTTGAATTGAAGTAATGGCCTGTTCGGAAAGGATTTTATGAAAGGTTTTTTGAAGTTTGTTTCAATTTTTATCTCGATCCTTCTTTTAAGCGCGGTGCTGGCGCCGCTTTTATATGACTTCCTGCCGTTTAAATTCGAAAAGATCTTCCACCGATTAGTCATGATCTTTTCGATCGCAAGTGTTCTTTTTTTTGTGAGGGTCCGCCGGGAAACCCTGGTGCGTTTTGGTTTGGATTGGCGCCAAGACAGCCCGGCGCTTTTTTCGACGGGTTTTTTTACGGCATTCCTGATGTTACTGCTATTTACCGGTACGGAGTTCTTGGTTGGAAACGCCCACTGGGGATTACGTGATTATACGTGGACGAAGTGGATCTATAAAATTGTTTCCTGTTTTGCGACCGCGAGCGTGATCGGCCCGCTTGAAGAATTCTTTTTTCGTGGTTTTGTTTATACCTCGCTGCGCGATAAGCTTTGTCGCGGAAAGATCTGGCTTAGTATGATGCTTACGAGTGTGTTCTATTCTGCGGTCCATTTTATTAATCTCCGGCGCCCTTTCATCAGTCCGGATCCGGGGTTCATGGACAGTTTGAAATTGATCGCCGCGCCGGTCCAATCTTTTGCGGATTGGCAGGGCGTTTGGCCGGCCGCCATCGGACTTTTTCTGTTTGGGATGGTACTAAATTATGCCTTTGTTCGTTCAGGCTCTTTGTATCCCTCGATCGGGTTGCACGCAGGGTGTGTGCTGTTTCTCCGAACCGTGGGCTATTTTGTAAAATTCGAGGAACAGCATAAGCTTCTCTTGAGTTCCCGAAAGGTCTATGACGGAGTGCTGGGATGGATCTTTCTTCTCCTCATCGGCCTGATCCTGACGAAATTCCTTCGGCCGAAGACGGTATCTGCCGGCCCTATTTCATCATGACTACTTTTAATAAAATCACCCGAGAAAAGATCATTGAATATCTTCAACAGGTGGAAGAGCCTGTCCTGAAAGAGGACATCATCTCGCTTGGACTTGTTCGTGAGATCGAAATAGACAAAAAACACGTTTTTCTTCATATGGAAGATTCTTCCGGAGACCCGAAAGTCCGTGAAATTTTAAAAGTCAATATCCAACATGTTTTGGAGTTGTCAGGCGGTGTAGAGGAAGTAACGGTTCATTTTTCAAATGTGAAAACGGAAGAAAAAAACAGTACTCGTCAGCGGCCTATTCCCGGTATCAAACATGTGATCGCTGTCGCCAGCGGCAAAGGCGGGGTCGGGAAATCGACAGTGGCGGTAAATCTTGCGCTGGCCTTGCAAAGTCTTGGTGCCAGGGTAGGGCTTATGGATGGGGACATTTATGGGCCGAATATTCCGATTATGTTGGGAATTTCTTCTTCAAAACGCCCAGAAGGAAATGCGGAAGGGAAGATCCTTCCGCTTGAGGCTTATCATCTTAAGACGATCTCGATTGGTTTTTTCGCAAATCCTGAACAACCGGTAATTTGGCGCGGGCCGCTTTTGCACAAGACAATCGAACAATTTTTACATCAGGTTGAATGGGGGGAGCTTGATTATCTGATCGTGGATATGCCGCCGGGCACGGGGGATGTTCAGCTTTCTCTGGCGCAGTGGGTGAGGTTGGCGGGCGCAGTGATTGTATCCACGCCGCAGGAAGTGGCCTTAAGCGATGTTCGAAAAGCGGTGAATATGTTCCGGCAACTGGAAGTCAAGATTCTCGGCGTGGTGGAAAATATGACAGGGCCTGTTTTCGGAAAGGGCGGCGGCGAGAAGATGGCCGAGGTTTTGCAGGTGCCTTTTCTGGGGGCCATTCCTTTGGAGGCTCAAATTCGGGAATGCGGGGATTCTGGTACCCCGATTGTTGTGGCTCAACCCAAGAGTTTGCTTAGGGGATATTTTATCCAGATCGCGGAAGCGATTCGTCAAACAGTGAGATAAATTTTATGTCATTGTGAACGAAGTGAAGCAATCTCATAAATATTGGGGGATTGCCACGCCCTAGAAAACAGGGCTCGCAATGACGAAGAAAATTGGGAGATGTATTTATGGTAAAGAAAAAAATAACGCAAGAAGAAAGATTCCCGGAATTAGTGAAAGAAATGCTGGGACTTTTAGGAGAAAATCCTTCGCGCGAGGGACTGCAGAGGACTCCGTTGCGTGTTGCAAAGTCCCTTCAATATCTCACACAAGGGTACAAGGTGGATGTCAAAGAGATCCTGAGCCACGCGGTCTTTAAAGAACCTTACGACGAAATGGTCATTGTGAAAGATATCGAGATCTTTTCTCTTTGCGAACACCATATGCTTCCTTTTTACGGAAAAGCCCATGTGGCTTATATCCCGAACGGCAAGATCATCGGACTTTCCAAGATTCCGCGCATCGTGGAGGCATTTTCGAAGCGTTTACAGGTTCAGGAGCGTCTCACCACGCAGATTGCGGAATGTTTCATGAAAGCCCTGCAGCCGAAAGGTGTGGCGGTTGTGATTGAGGCTCTGCACCTCTGCATGTCCATGCGCGGCGTCAAAAAAGCCGATGCCTACACCATTACAAGCTCCATGCTCGGTGCCTTCCGCAAAGATCCCCGCTCCCGAAGCGAATTTCTCAGCCTGATCCGGTTAAAGAGGGAAGAATAAATCCCTAAAAAGGAATAAGTTGTTAATCGCTTCGTAAATCGTGATAATTTGTCGGTGAGAGTTAATTTTTAGGGATTTGTTCTAATTTTTTCTCAAGTTCAGCAATGCGTTTCTTAAGCGCACGGACGTCATCCAAGGTTTCCGCGGCGCGAAGCTGGGCGCCGAACTGTTTCCGCATTTCCTGATAGGGTCTGGCGGGTTGGCCGAAATAGATTTGCTTGCCCGGGACTTTCTTATTGGAAGGGAATCCTGCACCAGCGCCGATCATTGCGTAATCACCAATTTCCACATGATCTCCCACGCCGACGCTGCCGCCCATGGTGACATGAGATCCGATCTTGCAGCTTCCGGAAATACCGGTTTGAGCAGAAATGACGGTGTGAGGTCCGATTTGGACATTGTGGGCAATCTGTACGAGATTGTCGATCTTACAGCCCTTGCCGATGGTCGTGGAGCCGATGGCCGCACGGTCTACGGTCGAACACGCACCAATCTCCACATCGTCTTCAATAACCACATTGCCGATTTGCGGAAGCTTTTCATGTTCGGCCGGGGTTGCCACATAGCCGAACCCATCCGCGCCGATGACCGATCCGGCGTGAATGATGATCCGGGAACCAAGAATACATCCGTGATAAATGGTGACATTGGGATGAATCAACGAGTCAGCTCCGATCTTGACACTCTCTCCAATAAACGCATGAGAACAAAGGACTGTGTTATCGCCGATGACGGTATGATCTCCCACGGTCACAAAAGATTCGACCGTGACGTTTTTGCCCAGTTTGGCGGAACTGGAGATCGAAGCTTGCGGGGAAATCGTTCCCGGATATTTTCGAGCAGGGAATAGTTCCCGCAGAAGCTGAGCCCATGCGCGTTTGGGATGCTCCACTTGAATGAGAGTTTTGGAGGATTGCTGGATCTGTTTCGGGACGATCATGCAGGCGATATCGGAAGTTTCAAGCTGCTTGAATCCTTTCTCGTCTTGTACAAAAGAAATATGACCTTTCAATGGATTCTCAAAATTCGTGATGCCTTCGATCATCATAGCTTCATCGCCGACAACAATTCCATGGACGAGACTCGCGAATTCTTTGACGGTTTTTTTCATAGGACAGCAAGTATAACAATGGGGTGGAATGGGGTCAAGAACATAGGCATTCGGCCGAAGAATAACAGGAAAGACATCATCCCCAAAAGGGGTAGGTTTTTCCAACGATTCATTAAAATAATTTCCTTAAAAGACGGATAGCTAACTAGGAGGCATTGAAGATGACAAAGTTTCAGATTAATTATTTTTTGTTTCTTTTGACCGTTATCGTCGGTTGGTGCTTTTTCAATACGATGTATAAGGAAGCGAAGATGGACGCAAGGATACAAAATCAGATGGCCCAATTGGCTGCGAGACCGCCGGCGTCTATGATGAATCCTCCGGGGTATCCGTACAATCCGAGCATGGGCCGCATGCGTCCTCAGGGGAATTATATGCAGAATCTGCCGCCTGAGACACAGAGAATGCTGGATAATTTTCGCGCTGCCAAAAAGCCTGCCATACCGTCCACGCCTCCTTCGCCTGATTTAGGCAACCAAGAGAAAAAGTAGGCGCTTTTAAGGGAATTTCTGAGGCGGAAAAGTTGGAACTACTTTAGATCAGTTGCGGGGGATGGTGATTCTTCGCTATCTTGCTTTAAAACGGCTAAATAATCTTTCAAGGCGGCTTTTTTATTGACTTCTTGGGTCCATTTCATAAAAGCTTCTTTAGATTTTTTAGAAATTTCCTCTTTTGCTTTTTCGTCCGTCAGTTTTTCAGATCCCGCTGCGGTCAAACTCGCAACTTTACCCCGCAGTAGTTTTTGAATGCGCATAATTTCGCGGAGTCCCTCTTCGAATTCGCGCGGCCATTCTTGTAATTCACGTTGTTCAATCTCGATATCGCGTGGTGTTGTGCGAAAAACTCGCATCAGCCAGTATTTATACTGTTCCGGAGTTGGATTAAGAAGGCCTTGTTGCTTCAGGAGGCTTGCGATTTCAGTTTGAACCTCTTTGTCACTGACGTTAATGCCTTGCCGTTTTGCCTCCCGTGAATAAATGATATTTTGCCAAGTGTATTCGCGCAAAAGGTCAGGATCTTCCAGGGGGTTTTCGGAAGGCATGAAAAGCTGGGTGGCATGAGCGAATCTTTTGTATTCTTTGAACGTTACAGTCTGTCCAAAAACTTCACCCGCGAAACGGGAGTTGTTTTTTTGTCCGATCAGATCCACAATCGAACCAACCCCGAAGAGAAAAATAAGAGCGGCCGCAACGATCCAAACCATCACTTTGGTGTGTTGTCGGAAAATTTTCAGCATAATGCCGGATAATGTAACATAGAACTTGAGAAACACAAAGAAAAACAGGAAAAGAAGTTGCGGAATGGTTCGATTAAAAAATGAGAATCTTTTTCGTGCGTTGACAAGAAAAAGCGTGTTTAGTATGATACTGCAAATGGGACAGCAAACAACTTCCATCCAACGTATTTTCAGGCATAAGGCGAGAGTTCACGTGTGCGGCTTTATGCCTTTTTTTATTTCATCCCGAAACAATTAGCAAGGAGGAACTATCATGTCTGTTTTTATTGGACGCGACCGGAAGGCGCGCAGAGCTTACGGTTTTGACGAGATCGCCCTTGTGCCCGGTGATCTGACCATCAATCCTGAAGAAGTCGATATTCGGATGCCCCTTGGGGATATGACACTGCAGATTCCTTTTCTGGCTTCGGCTATGGATGGGGTAGTGGATCCTAAGTTTGCTATTGCAATGGGGAAATTAGGGGGGGTGGCAGTGCTGAATCTGGAAGGGATTTACACCCGTTACGACGATTATGAATCGATTCTGGAAGAGATTTCCAAAGCCACGCCCGAAAAGGCGACCCAACTGGTGCAAAAACTTTATGTGAAGCCCATCAACGAAAAGTTGATCGCCAAACGAGTGAGGGATATCAAAAAGGCCAAGGTGCCGTGTGCCGTGAGTGCCATTCCGCAGAGGGCTGAGAAATTCGGCAAGATCGTTGAGGAAGCCGGTGCGGATATTTTTGTGGTGCAATCGACTGTCACTACGGTCCGCCATATTTCAAAAGCATATCAGGTGGTGGATTTTAAAAAACTCTGCAAAAAAATGAAAATTCCCGTTATTCTTGGCAATTGTGTGACCTATAAGGTTGCGTTGGAGCTCGCGGAAACCGGGGCGGCAGGGCTTTTGGTCGGGATTGGGCCGGGTTCAGCCTGCACTACGCGAGGCGTACTTGGGATCGGTGTTCCGCAAGTAACCGCAATCGCGGATTGCGCGGCAGCGCGTGAATTTTATTACAAAAAGACAGGCAAGTACGTTTCCATTATCGCGGACGGCGGGATGTCGACGGGCGGCGACATTTGCAAATCGATCGCCAGTGGTGCGGATGGCGTGATGGTCGGTTCGGCGTTTGCCCGGACCAAAGAAGCGCCGGGACGTGGTTTTCACTGGGGCATGGCGACGCCGCATGCGAATCTTCCTCGCGGGACGAGAATCCATGTTGGAACCACAGGAACACTGGAAGAGATCCTTTATGGCCCCGCTCATTTGGATGATGGGACGCAGAATCTTGTCGGAGCGCTTCGAACTTCGATGGGCAATGTCGGTGCTAAAAATATCCGCGAAATGCAGCTGACCGAGATTGTCATCGCGCCGGCCATCAAGACTGAAGGAAAATTATTCCAGTCGGCACAAAAGCTTGGAATGTGTAAATAACGTAACAGGAACAAAAGGCAAGGCGTACGGCTTTTCATTTTCACGTACCCCTCACGCCGTCTACAGGACCTTGTGACATGGAACAAACGATTGTTGTTTTGGATTTTGGATCGCAATATACCCAGCTCATTGCGCGCCGTGTGCGTGAAAACAAAGTGTTCTCTAAAGTCTATCCGTTTTATGTGCCTTTCGAAAAAGTACTTGCGGATAAACCGAAGGGGATCATTTTTTCGGGGTCCCCGGCCAATGTTTATGCAAAAGATGCGCCGATCCCGGACCGCCGTTTTTTCTCCAGCGGTATTCCAATCCTCGGAATTTGTTACGGCATGCAGCTTCTTTCCCATAAACTGGGCGGGAGGGTCCATAAGTCCAGAAAGCGCGAATATGGTTTTGCGAAGCTCCATATTTCAAAACGAGAAAGCCCTTTATTTAAAGGAATTCCAAAGAGATTGACGTGTTGGATGAGTCATGGGGATAAGCTCGACAAGATCCCTGAAGGGTTCGAACGCCTGGCTTATACCGAAAATGCCCCTTTCGCTGCGATGGGGGATGCGAATCGAAAGTTTTACGCGATCCAGTTTCATGCGGAAGTAGCGCATACCGAGTTTGGTTCTCAAATCCTCAAAAATTTTTTAGTAAGAGTTTGCGGGTGCGTCCAGAACTGGACGCCCCGTTCATTTATCAAGGAAAGCGTGAGGAAGATCCGCACGCAGGTCGGAAAATCGCGTGTTGTGCTCGGGCTTTCCGGTGGGGTGGATTCTTCAGTAGCTGCGGCGCTCATTCATAAAGCCATCGGCAAACAACTTACCTGTATTTTTGTGGATAACGGGTTGTTGCGGTTGAACGAAGTCGGCCGTGTGGAAAAAACGTTTCGCTGCCATTTCAAGATGAATCTCAAAGTCGTGGATGCGGAAAAGATTTTTTTGAGCCGCCTCAAGGGAGTCGTCGATCCCGAGAAGAAACGCAAGATTATCGGGAAAACCTTCATCGATGTTTTTCAGAAAGAAGCGAATCGGCTTGGGAAAGTTCCCTTTCTTGCTCAGGGCACGCTTTACCCGGATGTGATTGAATCGGTTTCTTATTTCGGAGGGCCGACGAGCACGATCAAAAGCCATCACAATGTGGGGGGACTGCCCAAAGACATGAAATTCAAGCTTGTGGAACCTCTCAAAGAACTTTTTAAGGATGAGGTGCGTCTGGTGGGTCACGCTTTAGGGATTGATAAAGATATTGTGGGGCGCCAGCCGTTTCCAGGTCCCGGTCTTGCGGTACGTATTCTCGGAGAAGTACGGAAAGACAGGTGCGATCTTCTTCGGCAGGCAGACTGGATTGTGGTCGATGAAATCAAGAAAGCCGGTTATTACGACAAAGTCTGGCAATCCTTTGCGGTTTTGCTCCCAGTTCAGAGCGTTGGCGTGATGGGAGATGAGCGGACTTATGAAAATGCTGTTGCGGTACGTGCGGTTACTTCACTGGATGGCATGACCGCGGATTGGGCCAAGTTGCCGCCTGATCTTCTGGGACGCATCTCCAACCGCATTATTAATGAAGTGCGTGGTATCAATCGTGTCTGCTATGATATCTCCAGTAAGCCACCCGCGACGATTGAGTGGGAATAGCTCAAAAAACAAGACAGAGAACTAGGGACTCGTTCTTCGTTTTGTTTTTAGGTATTCGATTTTAATTTTTACGAGTCCCAAGGTACAAGCCCCGAGCCACTATGTCTCATAGCGATTTTGTCCATCTTCATTGCCATACCGAGTACAGTCTTCTCGACGCGACCTGCAAGATTCATGAACTCATGATGCGCGCCAATGAACTGCGGTTTCCGGCCCTCGCCATGACGGATAACGGCAACCTTTTTGGCGCCATTCAATTCTATTCTCAAGCCATGAAAGCCGGCGTCAAACCTATTGTCGGTATGGGGGCCTATGTGGCGCCGGGTTCCCGTCTTGAAAAACAAGCGCATGGTATTAAAGAAGCTTCTTTTCACCTCACGCTTCTTGCCATGAATGAGCAGGGCTACAGAAACCTGATGAAGCTTACAAGCATCGGGTATTTGGAAGGGTTTTACTACCGGCCGCGCATTGATAAAGAAGTTCTCAAAGAGCATTCCGAGGGGTTGATTGGGTTAAGCGGTGGGCTTAAAGGTGAAATCCCTTACTATCTCTACCACGACCAGCATCATGACGCGCAAAAAGTTCTGGAAGAATACCTTGGCATCTTTGGAAAGGATCGATTCTATCTTGAGATCATGGACCATGGTCTTGATGTGCAGAAAAAGGTTATCGAAGGATCCCAAAAGCTTGCCAGAGATCTTAAAGTAGGTTTGGCGGCAACGAATGATGTCCATTATATCCACCAGAACGAAGCCATGGCGCATGATGCGCTGATTTGTATCGGGACCGGCGCAAAGCTTGATGAGCCCCACCGAATGCGTTACCAAGGAGATCAGTATTACCTCCGGTCCGCGGAAGAAATGAAGCAGATCTTCAAAGATATTCCGCAGGCCATCCGTTCAACGATCGAGATCGCAGAACGTTGTAATCTGGAACTTGATTTTCATAAAATTTTCTTACCGCATTTTCCGCCGCCCGAAGGAAAGACACAGAGGCAGCACCTTGAAGAGCTTTGTTTCAAGTTTCTCCGGGATCGTTTTAGCGGTGCCATACCCTCCAATTATGAATCACGATTGCGCATGGAAATCGAATTGATCAATAAGATGGGGTACATCAGCTATTTTTTGATCGTTTGGGATTTTATCCGCTTTGCCAGAGACAAGCATATTCCTGTGGGACCGGGACGCGGCTCTGCTGCCGGCAGTTTGGTAGCATATGCGCTTCATATCACCGATATCGATCCGATTAAATACGGCCTTTATTTTGAACGTTTTCTCAATCCAGAGCGAGTCAGCATGCCGGATATTGATATTGATTTTTGCTATGAGCGACGCGATGAGGTGATCGATTATGTGAAGCGGAAATACGGGACTCAAAACGTGGCGCAAATTATTACCTTTGGAACAATGGCGGCAAAGGCGGCGGTGCGCGATGTGGGGCGTGTGATGGGTCTTTCCTATGCCGAAGTGGATAGGATTGCGAAAATGATTCCCCTGGAACTTAAGATCACGATCAAAAACGCGCTTGAACGTGAACCCGGGCTGAAGGAGATGGTAGCGACAGATTCGAGGATTGCCCAGCTGATGGAGACTTCGCAGGCCCTTGAAGGGCTTTCCCGTCACGCCTCCATTCATGCGGCTGGAGTGGTCATTTCCGATGTGCCTTTGACGGAGCATGTGCCTCTTTTCAAAACAGAAGACCAGATTTGTACGCAATACACTATGAAAGACCTTGAAAAGATTGGTCTGCTTAAAATGGATTTTCTGGGATTGAAAACACTGACGGTCATTGACGAAGCGGTCAAAATCGTTCAAAAAATGCGGGGCGTGAAAATTGATATCAGCCATCTTCCCGAGGATGATCCACAAACTTATGAAATGCTTGCTAAGGGAGATGCCCTCGGGGTGTTTCAGCTTGAAAGTTCAGGGATGCGCGATCTTTTAAAAAAGATGAAACCGAGTCACTTTGATCACCTTGTCGCATTGTTGGCACTTTATCGCCCCGGTCCCTTGGGCAGCGGTATGGTGGATGATTTCATCAAGCGCATGCACGATCCCAAGCTTATCAAATACGATCATCCTGCCTTGGAGCCGAGTCTAAAAGAAACCTACGGCGTGATTCTTTATCAGGAACAGGTGATGCGGCTTGTCAGCGATCTGGCTGGATTCACACTGGCTCAGGCGGATTCGTTGCGCCGAGCGATCGGAAAAAAGATTCCGGAAGTCATGGCAAAGGAAAAAAAGGCTTTTATGGATGGGGCCATAAAACGAGGCGTGAAAGAAAAAGTCGCAGAAAAAATCTGGGAATTGATTGATTACTTTTCAGGTTATGGTTTTAATAAATCCCATTCTACGGCTTATGCGGCGGTTTCTTATCAAACAGCTTATCTTAAGGCGCATTATCCGGTGGAGTTTATGACTGCTCTTTTGACTTCGGAAATGAATAATACGGACAAAGTCGTCCAATACATTGAAGCGGCCAAGCAGATGGAAATTAATGTGCTGCCACCTGCGGTCAATGAAAGTTTTTCCGAATTTACATGTGTCGGGAACTATATCCGCTTTGGGCTTGCCGCGATCAAAAATGTCGGGTCCACGGCGATTGAGTCCATTATCGCGACACGCATGAAAGACGGACCTTTCACATCCCTTTTTGATTTTGTCCAACGGGTTGATCTCCGGACTTGTAACCGAAAAGTTTTGGAAAGCCTGATTAAATGCGGCGCCTTTGATGAATGGAAACTCTATCGGTCTCAGTTGATGGCGATGCTTGACACGGTGCTTGACATGGGGGCCAACCTTCAAAAGGATCGAAGCCGTGGGCAGCTTTCCTTTTTCGAGAGCGGCGGAACGAAAGAAAGATTTCATGATGAGCAGGCTGCGATCCCTATGATTCCGGAATGGCCGGAAAATCAGAAATTGGCCTACGAACGTGAATTGATCGGTTTTTATGTTTCGTCGCATCCTTTGGCGAATCATACCAAAATCCTTAAGAATTACGCAACCGCTTCGACAGAAACTCTCTCGGAATTCAACCATCAGGCCGAGGTGACTATCGGAGGGATCATTGACAACCTGAAGGAAATTGTGACCAAAAAAGGGGATAAGATGAGTTTTATGACGTTGCAAGATTTGAGCGGTTCCTGCGAGGTGGTGGTGTTCCCAAGCGTTTATAAAACGGCCCTTTCTTTTATCCAAAAAGATGCCATTGTGTTTGTTCGCGGAAAGATCGATGCCCGTGATGATGTCCCCAAAATCCTTGCGGATGAAATAGTTCCCCTTGAAGAAGTCCCGAAACGTTTTACGCGCCTCATTGCTATCAATCTCAAGACCGCGGGACTGGGTCCTGATGTTCTTAAAGAAGTTCGAAAGATTCTTACGCAACATAAGGGAACCACGCCAGTCTATTTTACTTTGCAGGATCCCAAGGGACATCGCACGGTGATCGATTCAGGTGAAAATTTAAAAGTGACAACCTCGGATGCGTTATTTGAAGAATTAGAGCATCTCCTTGGAGAGAATTCGGTTAAAATCCGTTCTTAGGGATGCTTTTTCTTTAACTCTAGATATTGCATGAGGTTACAACGGAAAGTCCTTGACAAACCTTTTTTGATTTGCTATTTTTTTGCATCTTCAAACAGGATAAGCAGTTGGGTCAACAATGCTACTGCTTCTTCGATAAAGGAGGTGGGAACTTGACTAAAAAAGATATTGTGATGAAAGTCTCGAACGAAACGAATCTCACCCAAATAGACGTCAAAAAAATTGTCCAAAAAACTCTTGATGTCATCTCGGAAAGTCTTCAACGGGCTGAAACCGTAGAATTGCGAAATTTTGGTGTGTTTAAAGTCAAAAACCGTCGCGGTCGATTAGGACGCAATCCTCGGACAGGCGAAGAAGTGACCGTGCCTGAAAAGAAAGTAGTAGTTTTTAAGCCCGGGCTCATTTTGAAAATCAAAGTGAAGTAGATAGAAAAGCGCGCTGAGAAATTCCTCGGTGACGAAGTTTGAATTTTGACAGTTTTTAAGGAGGCTAGGATGGCGGAAAAAGGTAAGGTGAAGTGGTTTTCTAACGTAAAGGGCTTCGGGTTTCTTCGCAAAGAAGGAGAGGAACGTGATATCTTCGTTCATTATTCGGCAATTCAGGGCGAAGGATATAAACGACTTAATCCTGACGAAGAGGTAGAGTTCGAGATCGTTCAGGGCGAAAAAGGACCCCAGGCTCAGAATGTTGTCCGCACGAAGAAGCCTAAAGAGGAAGGTTCGGCTGCAGGCGCTTCGGAAGCCAAGAAGGAAGACAAGAAAAAGTCTGAAGCACCGGCGAAGAAATAGACTTTTTTCAGCATTGATTCTGAGAAATCGCTTGGCTCTTCTTTTTTCATGTTCCGCTCCGACAATTTTTTGATCGTCATCTCTACTCCCCAGACTGGAAGATTTTGAGAATCATGGCATGTCAGAAAATCAACGTTCCAGAAAATTAAGGCGGTTTTTTACTGCTCAATCCCTCCAAGTTCACCAGCAGGATTTCTGGCTGGAACCTTCGGAGACTCATCACCTGCGCGATAGTATTCGTTTAAAAATCGGAGATACTTGCCTCATTACAGACGGCCAAGGGAGAGAAGCGGAGGCGGTCATCCTGGAATTTGACGGTAGTGGCCGAGCCCATTTGGATATTCTCAAGAGAGCCATTCAACAAAAAATTCAAAAAAGAGGCTGCTTTCTTCGGGTTATGCCCGCATTGCTGCGTAAAGGAAAAACCGATCTGGTAATTGAAAAAGCCCAGGAACTTTGCGTGGATGAGATCCGGCCGATTTTTTCCGAACGTTGTGAAGTTAAACTGACTAAAGAAAAGATCGGAAAGGTCATGGATCGCTGGAATCGCATTGCCCGCGAAGCAAGTAAACAGTCCGGCTCTCTCAATGTATTGAGGATTGCCGAACCGGTTGATTTTAAAAAGGCTGTTTCCACCATCGCGCCGGATGAAGTTCTGGTGATTTTTCATCCTTGCAAGGAGGCGGTGCCTTTTTCTGATTTGCTTACCGAATTGAAAGCATCCAAAGAAAAAAACAAAGTCTTGAATATTTTAATCGGGCCTGAGGGCGGTTTTTCGGATGACGAGATTTCCTGGGTTCGATGGAAAAGAAATGAGAAACAATACAGGCTTGTGAGCCTTGGGGAAGTGCTTCTTAAGGCGGATACGGCTTTTGTGGGAATCGTCTCAACGCTTCAATTTTCAGGGGTTCTTGTGTCATGACGACCGATGCAGCTTCTTCTTCCAAACGGAACGCCCGGTTTTATACACTAGGTTGTAAGGTCAACCAGTACGAAACTCAGGCGATCCGGGAATCTTTTGAACGGAAGGGCGTTCGTGATGCGGAAGGTGATCGCGAGGCTTTATGCGATTTCGTTGTTTTAAATACGTGCACCGTTACGGAAGATGCGGACAAAACGAACCGTTACTGGATCCGCCGTCTCCGACGTGAACATCCGGGTGCTTGTTTAGTAGTTACGGGTTGCTACGTAAAGAGGAACCGTAAAGAGATTGAGGCGATGCCTGAGGTCGATCATATTTTTACAAATGATGAGAAGTCCGTCTTAGCCGATCGTTTGCTTGAAGATGCGGGCAAGGTTCAGGAGGATGAATCGCAGGAGTTTTTAAATTTTTCTCCCCTCGCTATTTCCAAGTCCGAAGGCAGGACGCGTGCCTACGTGAAGATTCAGGATGGTTGTAATCATCTTTGCAGTTTCTGTAAAGTAGCGCTTGTGCGTGGCCGTTCGCGGAGTCGTGTTTTATCTGAGATTAAGGAAGAGGTGATCAGACTTCGTGATGCCGGGTACCGTGAAGTCATTTTGACCGGTATTCAATTAGGGGCTTACGGGCTTGATCTGCAACATTTTCCATCGGATCCATTGCTGGAAGTTGTGAGTGTATGTGCCCGCGTCGAAGGGATTGAAAGGATTCGGCTTAGTTCCATCGAATTGACGGATCTCAATCAATCTTTGCGCGATGCGTTCCGAAGTTTTCCAAAGCTTTGTCCTCATCTGCATATTCCGCTTCAGAGTGGTGATAATGAAGTGCTGCGCCGCATGAACCGGCGTTATACTCGGGAGATGTATCGTGACGTCGTTTTGGAGTTGCAGGCAAAAGTTCCTGATTTTTCTTTAAGCATTGATGTCATGACCGGGTTTCCCGGAGAGACAGAAGAACAATTTCAGAATACCCTGGAACTTTTAAATCTTGTGAAACCTTTGAAAAGTCATGTGTTCCCATACAGCCGTAGAGAAGGAACGCAAGCGGCAGCGTTCGGAATTTTACCTTTGCAGGTGGTCCGCGACCGTGTCCGACGTATGATCGCGTGGACGGATAATCTGTCCCAGGGAATTCGTTGCAATTATTTGGGCCGTTCTTTTGAAGTGTTAGTCGAGCATCGGGATGAACGAACGGGAATTTGGGTGGGTCATACAGCAAATTTTTTAAAAGTTTTTTTTGAGTTTCCTCAAGACATCCAAGGGTGTATGATAACGGCGCGTTTAGAGAAACTTTTGCATGAAGGCTTTTATGGTGTGGTGACAACGAAGGAGAGCGCATAATGGAATGGGTATGGCAGTTGCTGGATAACATTCAAAAAAGCCATGTTTTTGAGAAGTTGCAAAGCTTAGCCCCGTTTGACTGGTGTATGTTGTTTGCCTTGCTATTTGGAATATCCTATGGCAGCCGTCAGGGTGTTAGCAATATGTTCTCCCATGTCCTTAGTCTTTTGCTGACCGGGTTGGTTGCCATGAGTTTTTATGAAAAAGGGGCGGCAGTATTGAACGATAGGGCTTACTTTATTCCTCTCGAAGCGGCAAAACCCATTATTTTCTTTTTAACCAGTGTTTTTGTTTGGGTTTCGAGTGCTTGGTTGTTCAGCCTTGTTGGCAAGTTCGCGCGTATCGAAATCTCCGGAATTCTAAAGCCCATTGGAGGGATGTTTCTCGGAGCTTTTCATTTTATTCTTTTGATGAGTTTGATTGTTCAGTTCTTTCTCTTTTTTCCCGCGGAATCTATTCAAAAAATCTTCAAATCCGGACAGACTTATTCCGGATATGCGATTTCGAGAGTTCTGCCCGACCTGTACCGGATGATTGTGATGCCTAAAGAGGAGCCCTCGGCATCCATCCCAGTTCGCAAAACATTTAAGACGCGCCAGGCCAACTAAACGCGAAAACTATGCAACGAGAATCCGGCGGGACTCGGTATGACGAGAATGTTGTTGAAAAAGTAGCTTCCGCCAACGATATTGTCGAAATCATTTCTCAGTTTATTCCTCTCAAGCGATCTGGAAGAAACCTCAAGGCTTGTTGCCCTTTTCACCAGGAAAAAACCCCGTCTTTCATGGTTCAACCCGAAAAACAGCTCTATCATTGTTTTGGTTGTGGTGCCGGCGGCGATGTGTTCAGTTTTTTGATGCGTTATGAGAATCTTACTTTTCCGGAAGCTTTAAAAGCACTCGCAGATCGTGCGAATATCGCTTTGCCGGAGCGGCGAGGTTTCAAAGAAGAATCTTCCGGTCTGAAAGAAAAACTTTATGATGTGTGCCAGGTCGCATCAAATTTTTATCATGAACTGCTTTTGAAAGATATCGGTGCGCCAGCGCGTGCGTATCTGGCCAAACGGAAAATCTCGGAAGAGATCATTGGTGAATTCAAGCTTGGTTGGACGCCGATGGAATGGCGGACTCTTTTCGATTATTTAACTAAAAAAGGTTATTCCGAAAACCTTCTCAAACAGGCGGCGCTCATTCAACAGTCATCGAAAGGGAATTATTACGATACCTTTCGCGGGCGGCTTATGTTTCCGATACTTAACCTCCAAAACAAAGTCATCGCATTCGGCGGACGATTGATTGCTGAAGCAGACGGGCCTAAATATCTCAACTCACCCGAGACGCCTATTTTTTCAAAGAGGCGGGAACTTTTTGGTCTCAATCTTGCCAAGAAATTCATTGATCGGGAATGGCCGAATCTCATATTAGTGGAAGGGTATATGGATTTTCTGGCACTTTATCAGCATGGATTTAAAAATGCCGTGGCAACATTGGGAACCGCGTTAGGCGAGGACCATGTTCATCTCATGAAGCGTTTTGTGGAAGAGGTCATCGTTGTCTATGATGGGGATAAAGCAGGAGAGGCTGCGGCGCTTCGCGGACTGGAAATATTGTTGGAAGGCGGAATGCAGGTGAAATTAGTGAACCTGCCGGAGGGAGAAGATCCGGATGATTTTTTGAATCGTCACGGCAGGGATGCTTTTGCTTCCTTGCTCAAAAGCTCTAAGGATTTTTTTGATTACAAGCTTCAGCTTATGCTTGCACGATATCCACGACAAGATGCGCTTGGTCTTTCAAAAATTTGCCGGGAAATGTTCGAAACATTTCTCAAGATCAAGAACACAGTGGTGTTGTCAGAATATTTTAACCGGCTTGCCCGCACTTTGAACGTGGATGAAAATTCTTTGCGTACGGAGTATTCTTATTTGAACCATAAAAGCGGTGTGTCGCGCGAACGCCCCAAAGAAGTTGCTTCGGGAAAGCAGCCTTTCTTGCCTGCACAAGAGGAGCTGATGCTGATCGTTCTCATGGCTGAAGTCCCACCGCTGTGTGAACGGGCTTGTGAAGAAATTCAGGATACGGACCTGAAAACGCCGGCGTTGCAAGCCATTTTTCAACATTTGCGAGAGGCTTATGAGCAAAATAAAAAGCTTTCTTTTTCAATTCTTCTCAATCGCATTCAGGATTTGAAGTGCCGGGAACAACTGGTTGCGGTGATGACTTCCATGGATGATACCGCCGAGCGGGAGAAAATTTTTGAAGATTGTATTCGGCAGATCAAACAAAAGAAAATTACCGTACGTCTTGAGGAGCTTCGTCGATTGATCTCAAAGGCTGAGTCTGAGGGGGACGTCGTACAATTGCAAGCCCATACTCAGGAGTATCAGTCTCTGCTTCATCGCTTGCGGTAGCCTTCTTGATTCCGCAGGCTCATTAAAAACCTTTAAGCTTATGGCTATTCATGCGCATTTCTCATTAAGAACAAAATAAATTATTCTCTTGGTTTCTAGGGGCAAGGTAATTATAATACCCAGTTCTATGAAAAGACCTTCTTCAAAACCCACCAAAACTATGTCTAAAAAGCAACTCTTGAAGAGTAGCACCAAGACGAAACCAGCCATGGACGTTACGGCTAAAGAGGGTAAGAAAATCGTAACGGCACCTAAAAAACAAAAAGAAATCATTACAAGTCTTCTGTCTTTGGGTAAAAAACAAGGATTTGTGACCATTGAGCAAATGAAGAAAAAACTTCCTGAGGACATGAATAATGCCGAGAAAGTCGAAGAAATCATAGGTGTTCTTACGGAAAAGGGAATTGAAGTTACGAGTCAAACCATGGGGGAGCAGGCCAAGCCATCAACGGAACCGATTCAGGATGTAGAGGCCAAAAAGACCAAGGATTCCGAGTTGGAAGAGGATGCAGCGATCGAAGAATACGAACGTGTCCGTATTGATGACCCGGTTCGAACCTATTTGCGTCAAATGGGACAAATCTCGCTTTTGACGCGGGAACAGGAAATTGAAATTTCCAAACGAATTGAAGCTTGTGAAGAAGATTTGAAAAGGGTTGTCTATCAGACCCAGGCAGCGCGTTTTGAGGTTCTGGAGCTTGCAAAAAAAATCACGGACGGACAAGTCCAGCTTGATGCCATTATTGATGAGGATCAAGAGGTGAAAATCCAGTTTATCAAGCGTAAGCTCAAATTGTTAATCCGTAAATTTCGTGCGTCACGGAAGAAAGCGAATGTGGTCGAGCTTTTGATCCAGTTTAATCTCAGCATCGGTATTGTTGAACAAATTATCGCGAATCTTCGGGCTAAGCTTCGGGAATTAAAGAAAAACCGTGACGACATCAAAAAATTGCGTCGGCATGCGGTTCGCGGCCAAATCGGAAAAATCGAAGAGCGTAACCGACAGATTCTTTCCGAATTAGGTGAACCGGAAGAAAAGCTTTTGGAACATTTCAAAGCCATCGTTCGTAAGGAATGGGAACTTTCTAAAGCCAAGAAAGCTTTGGTGGCCGCCAATCTCCGCCTTGTGGTCAGTATTGCAAAAAAATATACAAATCGTGGGCTTTCTTTTTTGGATCTGATTCAGGAAGGGAACATAGGCCTCATGAAGGCCGTTGATAAATTCGAATATAAACGAGGGTATAAATTTTCGACTTATGCAACTTGGTGGATCCGCCAAGCTATCACGCGATCCATCGCGGATCAGGCGCGTACCATCCGTATTCCCGTGCATATGATCGAAACGATCAATAAATTTTTCCGCGCTTCACGGCATCTAGTTCAGGAAACCGGTCGTGAGCCGACGCCGGAAGAAGTCGCCCAAGTCATGAGGATGCCGGTTGAGAAGGTAAAAGGGATTTTAAAAATTGCCCAGGAGCCGATCAGTCTTCAGACGCCGATTGGTGACGAAGGCGATACGAGCTTTGGGGATTTTATCGAAGATAAGTCCGCAGTTTCTCCTGCCAATGCCACCGCCTATAGCATGTTGAAAGAACAAATGGATGATGTCCTGATGACGCTGACCGAGCGTGAGGAGAAAGTGCTGCGTTTGAGATTCGGTATCGGGGACGGTTATCCGCGCACTTTGGAAGAGGTGGGGCACATTTTTAATGTCACGCGTGAGCGTGTTCGTCAAATTGAGGCTAAAGCCTTAAGGAAATTACGCCATCCCACGCGTTCCAGAAAACTCAAGAATTTTCTGGATATTAAGCTTAGCGAGTAATACAATTTCACAGAAGAGTACTCAAGGGAAAAGGATTTTTTGACGATTCTTTAAGTGTTATAAAAAATGAGGTCCTAATGGCCGAAAACAAAAAGTGCATTCTTATCATTGATGATGAGGATGATGTTTGTCAGATAGTTAAAGAGAAATTTGAACATAGCGGCTACCAAGTCTTGATGGCCAATGATGGTGCCGAAGGTTTCAAAAAGACAGAAGAAGGGAAACCTGATTGTGTGCTTCTTGATATACGAATACCCAAAGGGGAAGATGGACTGACATATCTTCGGAAATTACGTTCTTACCGCAATGATGATCTTCAAGAGCAAGCGCGCATGCGAAAGACGCCTGTGATCATGCTGACGGGGGCTGGCGCGACCATGCAGCCTCTTTTTGAGCTCGAGCAAATCAGTGGTTTCATCGAGAAACCTTTTGATTTGGCTAACCTTCAAAGTAAAGTTGAGCACGTTCTCAAGATTCGCTAGCACCGTTTCATTTTAATATGCATGGGTACACGGTATCGTCATAGAAGCATTTTTAATTTGTGTCCTTCAATGCTAGTCAAGTCATCCCAGTAGAGTCGATTGTCCATTGCAATTCTCTTCCTGATTCGCTATTCTAATCCGCAAAACAAGAGCATCAAGTGGCTGTTGGTTTTCAGTTTTTAATTCATTATAAAAGTTAAAATGATTCGAGTTGGCAATAGTCAGGTTTAGATCCTCGCCGCCAACGTCCCAAAATGCCGACGAGGAAGGTTAAAGCATATCTTTCTATGGCGGGCCGTCCGAAAGGACTGGATCCCTAGAAAACAACAATTTTGGGCCCGTAGCTCAGTCGGTTAGAGCAGGCGACTCATAATCGCTCAGGAAAATTTTCGCAACCCTTTGAGATTCATCATAATCCTTTTTTCCTCCAAAACTTAGCTCTCTTCTTCCTTTTGCTCCACTCTGCCCGTTTAGACCCTGAAAACCTTTCGCTAAGGGAACAATATGGGAACAGGGGGGTGTCTCTCGCCATACACACTTTACCCCACCCCCGGGTATCACAGTTATTCCTCGCATTGATAATTCAGCCAATTTTTGAAACCTGATAGCTTCTGCATAAACTTGCTATATCAATGTCCTAGTATGTCCTAGGCTGTCCTATTGAAGTATGCTCGACTATCCTTTAAGCTTTAATCCTCCTTATGAAGATAAAAATTTTAGTTCTTATTTTGTTGCTCCTTCCGTTCCTCACTCCCAACGCTCATGCTGTAGTATTTGAATGGTCAATCGCAGATGGTGGAAATGGGCATTTTTATGAAAGGAACGATACAAATTTATCTTGGCATGATGCTGAAACTTATGCTGAAGGATTAGGGGGCTATCTTGGAACTATTACTTCTCAAGCTGAGCAAAATTTCGTTTGGAGCAATTTAGGACTCAACGAAGAATTTATTTGGCTCGGAGGAACAGATGAAGTTCTGGAAGGAACTTGGAAGTGGGTCACAGGCGAAACCTTTTGGATTGGAGGAATCGACGGATATTCAGTTGGTGGTGCTTATAACAACTGGGGGAAAAATGGATTGATTCAATCTGAGCCTGACAATATTGGACAAGGTCAAGATTATCTCGTATTTTTTCCAGGTGGTCTTGGTGGGCATAATGGCGAATGGGATGATTATGGACTTCCCGATTACAATCACCTCAAGCCATCAATTATTGAATATAACTCTTCGCCTACAGCCATTCCCGAACCCTCAACAATCCTGCTGATGCTTTCTGGACTACTGGGCTTACCATTTGTGAGGAGGAAAAAGTGAAAAAGCTATTACTCACCGCTCTCTT